>OOBI01000452.1_pt1 | contig 36819 bp, 38 predicted proteins | sample 1671081 | NCBI WGS metagenome assembly OOBI01 (sample SAMN06348120, study PRJEB24527) | human gut metagenome | biome: human gut; feature: ankylosing spondylitis patient; material: feces | host: Homo sapiens | place: China | collected 2015-10 | reverse complement strand
ATACGAGATAGGAATGTGACTGGAGTTCAGACGTGTGCTCTTCCGATCTATTGCCTTTTTACCTATCTTGTTTAATCCTAATGCAAGACCTATGGATACAGTCGTTTTACCAATCCCTGCTTTCGTTGCGGTAATGGCAGTGACCAAAATCAGATTGCTCTGTTTCACCTTCTCTTCATCAATCAGATATTCAGGGATTTTTGCGATATACCGGCCATAATTTTCTACTTCATCGCGAGGTATGCCGATGCTTTCAGCCACTTGTTTTATTTTCTTCAATTCAACACTACGTGCTATTTCTATGTCTGATTTCATATTGGGAGTTATTAAGTTAGTAAATGAAGTCGCAAAATTAACAATTAACTCCATATCAAAGTTGTCTTTATTACCTTTTTTTAGTGGAGATAAAAAGATGCCACATCATTGCTGGATTTTTCAGGGAAAAAAGACGTATATTTGCTACTTACAAACAAACAAGCAATATGATACGATATATAATCTTTGTGGCTCTATGTATCTGTACCGGAATAGTATCAGCTATAGATCACCATGCAAAAGACAGCCTCTTACTACAACTAAAACATACGACAGTATCCGCTCAACGAATCAGTATCTACAGAAACCTGGCAGATATCTGTTTTGAAACACCGGACGAAAAAACATATTTGCTTGGCATGTATAGAGAAGCTAAAAAGGCGGGTGACACACCCATGATGCTTGATGCATTGAATGATCTTGCATGCGGAGAGGCTAAAGCATACCGCATGGATTCAGCGTATCATTATATGAATCTGATAAAAGCAACTCATAATGTCAAAGAAATAATTCCTTTATCAGCTTATCTTCACATGCGTTTTTTCGATGTGCTATGCAGTCATAACGAGACAGAAGAGGCCATTGCGAAGGAATTGCAGTTTACGGAAGAAAAGAAATCGGACGCACCATCTCTATACAGTAAAATCGTACAAGCTTATATCACCGGAAGTAGCCTTCATTCCAATGAAATGATGAAAGAAGCACTCCCCTATTTGGAAACAGCAATGAACTTATCCAAGCAATTACCTCCTGAGAAACGCATTAAATTTGTATCAATGATTGTTTGGAAATTATCCAATATCTATAGTTTTTTGAACGAATGTGACTCAGCGATCCGTCTTTTGGAAGAAGATTTGGAAAATCAGCAACTGTATTATAAAGATCATTACAAAGCAAAACGCCCCTTTTACAATCTGGCTGCACGTGAGTTGCAAATCTATGCGTCACTGTTAACAAATGCTATCATGGTAGCTCCCGAAAAGATGGATTATTACTGGCAGCAAATAGTAAAACTGAACAAGGAGCTGACAAATCCGTACGACCGGTACAATTATTTCCTATCAATGGACAACTATTACTTGAACTTAAAGCCTCACCCCAATTACGAGAAAGCATTAATTGCCAACGACAGTCTGATTCAAATAGCTCAAACGATAATTCCAAACAATCTGCCAGGACTCTACGACATCCAATCACAAACATATGAGGCCATGGGCAATTTTAAGGAGGCGCTGGCATATCTTAGAATATCTGCTCAGTATAAAGATTCGCTAAACACTGAAAATATGCAAAAGCAACTTAGTGAACTCCAAATAAAATATGAGGTGAACAAATTGAATAATGAAAAGTCACAGCTTGAAATCAAAAATAAACGCATTTTAGTGATATGCCTGTTCATCATCCTGACCATTGTAATCGTTATCTGTCTTTATTTATATCACAATCTGAAAAAAGAAAAAAAGATGAAGATTCACCTCCGGAATCTCAAGCAAAAGGCCGAAGAAAGTGAAAAGATGAAAACAGCTTTCATTAATTCTGTTTGTCACGAGATACGAACACCACTTAACGCCATTGTCGGTTTCTCTGATTTGATATTCAATGATGAAGTAGATAAAGAAAACCGCGAAAGCTTCTCACACGAGGTGCAGAAGAACACGGTCTTACTGACTTCACTGATCAATAATATGCTCGAGGTATCCAGCCTGGATGTATCACAGGAAAAACTGCCTTGTAAACAAGTCGATTTACATCATATCTGCATACAAGAAATGAAGCAACTAAGCCAGTATCATAAGCCTGATATAGAATATCATATGGACTTACCGGAACATCCTGTCATTTTGTCTACCCATGAGAAATATTTATCATTGGTTATAGAACACTTGTTGAACAATGCTAATAAATTTACCGAAAAAGGAACTATCACCCTCCGTTACCGCATGGATGAAGCACACCAACAGCTTCATATCAGTGTGACAGATACCGGATGCGGTATTCCGGTTGACAAGCACAAAGAGGTATTCGAACGTTTCTCGAAACTCAACACATTTACTCCGGGAAATGGATTAGGACTATATCTATGTCAACTAATTATCCGCAGGTTATCCGGAGAGATAAATATCGATCCGACATACAAGGAAGGTACTAAAATAACAGTAACCATACCTGTCCAATAGCCCCTCCTTAATTTTTAAGAGTAAATCTACTTGAAACGTGAAGTATCCACACCTTCACGTTTTTTCTCTTTATATCCTCCGAATTTATAGGTAAACGAGATACCCAATTCACGAAAAGCGGAATAATGGTTTGTTACGTTCTGCGTGGCATAACGAATACGCGGAGAGATTTGAGCCGTTTCAAACAAGTCATTGCACCGAAAGGTTAACAACGCTTTCCCACCAGCAAAGGTATATCTGAGTGCCACATCTACATTGCCGGATACCGGTAAATCATAAATGCCCTGTATTGCCTTGCTGCGCATCATCCCATTCACAATCAACCTGAGATCCGGACGGGAAGAAAGGGTCAGGGTATGATTCATATTCAACATGGCATAATATACTTTCCTGTCAAAAGGAATATTCCAGAAGTCACTGTCTTTCTGGCGATCGTAAACGCCGGTCAACGTAAAACGTGAACTTAGCCAGCGACCTATCGTAAATGGAACAACAGCTTGTATACCTGCTTGTTGCTCAAAATCAAAATTGAAGTATTTATAGATCTCGACCAATCGGTCGGGGGACTGATAAAGAGTTTGTGTTGCATTATCTTTAGTATGGCTATACCAGACATTGAATATATATTTACTCTTCAGAATATAAGTCAATTGTAGCTGATAATTAATTTCCGGTTTCAGATAAGGATTTCCATGAATTTCCGAATATTCTCCGCCCATATAGGACACGGCATTTTGAGTTGCCCAATAGTCAGGATAACTTTTATCGCTGCTGAGTGACAATTGCCATACGTTTCCCGGTGCCGGAGTGTAATTGAGATTAAAAGCCGGATATAGACTCCATTCATTCCATACAGTCGTATGGAATTGTTCGGCAGCCAACGAGGCATCCAAAGACAAGTTATCGCCAAAACTCTTGTTAAATCCGGCATAGAAATTCAGTGTTTGTTCCCGCCGACGAGATTTCATGTTGTTGCTTTCCAACATCATGTTGCCATTCTCAGAATTATAATAATATTGATAGCTGTTGTCTAAACTTGTAGTATAGACAGCTCCATAGTTTACTCCCCATCCATTAGGCAGTTCATGTTCTTGAGAAAGGAAAAGCTTCCAACGATTGATACGCTGAGAATCGCTACTACGAAAATTCAATTCATCGCCTTCTAACCGGCTATGTAGCAATTGTGAAGAAGGCGAATGATAATAAGTATATTCCACTCCTGCTTTCATTCCGAATGGGGTGTGATAATCGATCCGCCCGTTATGTAGTTGATCGACCATCCGGGTACGGGCATTTGAGGTTTGTGTACCATTCACTGTACTTAAATTAAAGCCATTCATAAACTGGGCATTGTATGTCAAACTGAGCTGATGATCGTCGGCAAAAAGATAATCACCTCCCAAGCGTAAATTGTGTCTGTTAAAACGACTTTTTTGAGATTCGTTGGTGTTCATGGGATGTATCGTACCATCCGACAAGGTGTGCAAAGCCTTCTTATCCGTCAAGAAATAGTTCCGTCCATGACTGTAAGAGTAAAGAAAGTCTACAGAAAATTTATGTCCGGAATATAGAAGGCTCGCACGCTCAGTCAGGTTTTCATAATGCTTTTGCCGGTAGTCACTGAAAATTTCTCCTTGCAGGGAGGCTGCTCCGGAATCACCTTGCTTCAGACAAATGTTTATCATGGCTCCACGCACCTGATAACGCGCTGGAGCCGAATACATCACTTCTGCTTTCTCTATACGACTGGCAGGAATACTTTTTAATAGAGTGTTCAGTTGTTCGGGAGTCATTGTAGTCACTTTGCCATCCAATACAACAGTAACGCTCTTTCCACCTAAAGTAAGGTTATCGTTCATTTCCGTGACACCGGGAAGCTCCTTCACTGCATCATAAGCATTATCTACCGCTAAATTCCGGAGGAGCCGTGGCAGGTCATATATAAGTTTGCCTTGCATAGCTTTCACTATCGGGCGTTCACCTACCACCATCACTTCCGGCAAGGATCTGTATAAACTGTCTAAACGTCCATCCACCGTAATCAGGCTATCTGCAGAAAGTATCCGGTCTTCATTTTGCGCTGCCACCTGCCAACAGGCAGCAGCAACAAACACTAAAGTTACGTAAATCCGTTTCATCTTTTCGTTTTTTGTTTGGGTTACAGCTGCAAAGTACCGAAGAAAAGACAAAACAATGAGTTATCACCGGCTTATTTAGAGTTATCTACTGTTATCGGGAATACTATTCTTATATTTACTCAATTGTATCATGGAGCAGTATCTGCCTATCCCGACAATAGCAAAGACTTATTTCTTTAAGACCTCTCTTCAATCGATTTAGGCCGTCAATCAATATCTGTCGGGGACAGGCTATATTGATACGGATAAAGCCTTCACCGGCTTCTCCATACATACTTCCTTCGTTTATACAAAGTTTTTCTGCCTTCAATAATAACTCTGCAATTTCCTTTGAACTACGATTCAGCACCGAACAATCTACCCATACCAGATATGTACCTTCCAATTTCACAACAGGAAATTGTGGAAGATACTTATTGAAAAAAGTCCTCATGTACAGGTAATTATCCGACAGATAACATTTCAGTTCCTCCAGCCACTCTTCCCCGTCATTGTAGGCGGCCACTAAGGCTTCCACACCAAACGGATTCACGTCACAAACCTCATTCAAATTGATTGCTTTATCTATTTTCACACGTACAGATTCATCAGCCGCAAAGATATTGGCAATCTGCAATCCGGCAAGGTTGAATGCTTTGCTTGGCGAAGTACAGGTAACCGAACGATTTCGGAAATCATCCGAAATAGAAGCAAAAGGTATATAAGTATGCCCCGAGTAAACCAACTCACAATGTATCTCGTCCGCTACAACCAGTACATCATTACGAAGGCAAATTTCACCGATACACATCAGTTCTGCCCGGGTCCAAACCCTTCCTACAGGATTGTGTGGATTGCAAAGTAACAATAGTTTTACTTTCGGATCGGTAGCCTTCCTTGCCAAATCGTCAAAATCAATCCGGTATGTTCCATTCGTGTATACAAGGGGATTAGCTACTATTTCGCAACCATTATTACGAATAGAAGAAAAGAAACAATTGTAAACCGGGGTTTGTACCAGCACACGGTCACCCGGAACTGTCAGGGCTTTGATTATGGCAGATAAAGCCGGAACGACTCCCGAAGTGTATATAATCCAATCTCTATCTATCTGCCAACCATGCCGGCGTGTGAACCAGTTTATAATGGCATCATAATAAACCGGAGGGACTTTGGTATAGCCAAAAATGCCATGATCCATCCGCTTACGTAACACTTCAACCACAGCAGGAGCCGTACGGAAATCCATATCGGCTACCCACATAGGCAGAACACCCTCTCCCATCACCGCATCCCATTTATAGGAGTTGCTGTTACGACGGGAAATTATTTCATCAAAATCGTACTTCATGCGCTAAAGCAAGTTAAGTTGTCCCATAGTTGCAGTGCGCAGTCAGCAGGAGCTTTAATACTTCCATCCATAATGATTTCCCCGTAGCTTTCTGCCGTTATACTGCCGGTACGCGGATTCTTCACACTATGTACCGGAGTGTTAATAGTTGCCTGCAAACTGCTGTATTCAAAACAAAGGTCAGCATCATCAGCCATCATACAATTCTCCATAACAAGGTCGTGAGCATAACAAAGCGGCTGCGTTCCCGAGATTCTGCAATTTACCAGACGCAGATTGTGAGAGTGCCACCCCAAATACTCTCCGTTCAATTCAGAGTCATACACGGTTACATTCTCCGTATTCCAAAAGGCATCTTTCGAATTAATGACAGCATTATGAATTTCTACGTTCTTGCAATACTGAAAAGAATAATTCCCGTTCTGGCTATAATTATCAATACGGATATTTTCACTATGCATGAACAGGTAATCGGCCTTATCTATCTGTACCTTTTTTAATTCTACATTACGACAATGCCAGAACGTTTCCAACGCATTGGGAAGTTGTACGTTTTCCAATTTGATACCATCCATTTCACGAAACATTTTCGGAGCTTCTACCACGGTATCCATCATCTGGAGATTTTGTGAATACCAAAGTGCGGCACGTGCTCCTTCCGTAAAGAAACTGCTTCTCACAATGAAACCATTCGTGTGCCAGAAAGGATATTTACCTTCAAAACGGCAGTTCACCGCTATGATATTACTGCACTCTTTTAATGCGGATTCACCGGCATGAATCGTTACGTTTTCCAATTGCAAGTCGTGTGTGGCAAACAAAGGACGTTCGCCTTCATAGTCCTTATTCTTAATTATTTCCATGATTTGATTGTTTAGTTATCGATTTTATTTCTTCCCCTGGTATATTCTCCATCAAAGTAACTCAAAAGAATGATTATATCATATTTCATTCCCATATCCTTCTTTTTTATGGTTCACCCGATACATGCGCAGTTGAATCAGCGTTTAAATGGAATTGATAATCAGAAGATTATATTTACCTGAATTTTACTATCGACGTAAATCCATTTACCCAGGCATGTAAATGCTTTTACCTGGGCATGTAAATCCATTTACCTCGGTATGTAAAAGCATTTACCCCGGCCGGTAAATGGAACCGGCATTCAAGGTTACGGATGTCCGCACCTGGAGTTAACGTCAAGACAACGCATTCTTCGGATAAACCAGATTCCAGCAATGCAGGAGAAAAAACTACGCATTTGTGTCGGATGAACTTTTATTATTTCAAATATGTCTTAAAGAAATCCTCCAATTTGTCGAACGGAATAAAATTCACGCGGTCGTAAAGATCTACATGACCCGCACCAGGCACAATATACAGTTCTTTTGGTTCGGCGGCAAGCCGGTAGGCATCTTCACTGAATTCACGCGAATGTGCATTCTCTCCGGTAACAAAAAGCATCGGACGTGGTGAAATGGTTTCAATATCAGCAAACGGATAAAAATTCATAAACTTGACATTGCTGCTGAGTGTGGGATGTGTAGTGGTCAATGGGGTTGCTCCTTCAGGAGTATATTCTCCCCGTGAAGTACGGTAGAACTCATAGAACTCACGTGCTATCGGATCGGAGTTTTCTGTTATTTCATGAGGAGTTCCACCAGTATATCGGGTTTCTCCACCCAAGAACTCTACATAGCGTTGTTCGGCGGCTTCGACCATGATTTGCTTCCGTTGCTCCAAAGTCAAGGCATGCTTCAGCCCATTACGACTGGCTGTCCCCATGTTGTACATACTTATGGTTGCAATGGCCTTCAGACGAGGATCTATTTTTGCCGCACTGATGGCAAAACTTCCACTACCACAAATCCCAATCACACCGATATGCTCACGTTCGACAAATGAACGTGTCCCCAGATAATCGACTGCAGCACTGAAGGCTTCCGCATAAAGCTCCGGAAGGACTGCATTGCGAGGCTCTCCTTCGCTGCTTCCCCAGAAAGATAAGTCGATGGATAAAGTTACAAAACCGCGTTCGGCCATTTTCGTAGCATAGAGATTAGCACTCTGCTCTTTGACGGCTCCCATAGGATGTCCTACAATAATTGCCGGACGTTTCTCGTCTGCTTTCATCTCTTTAGGCAAAAAGAGATTACCTGCCACTTTCATTTTGTACTGATTGGGAAAGGATACCTTCTCCATATTTACCACATTGCTTCTATAGAAATTATCTGCATCGGTTTGAGCAAAAGAAGGATTTGCACTGAGCATCGTAAACGATGTTGCTGCCAATAATAAATTTCGTTTCATATCTTCCTTGATTTTAGTAATTAAATAATTGATTATCTTCTTTCTACATTGCAAATATACAAGGAAGAAAAGAGACTCCTTGTAGACATATTACAGACATCATAACCCGAATTACAGATTATGCTTCTTTATGCCTACACCAATTTTAAGTTTGGCATAAAGTGCCACTGCGATACAGACAGCTAACTAACGGCATTACGCAAAAAAGCATTCCATACCTTACAAGGACAGAATGCTTTTTTTGATATCTACCAATATGTTGGAAATGAAACACACGAACCATGTCCGTGTTATCAGTCTATGGGACCTTACATCACATTATCGGTATTCGGAGAAACTTTTTTCGCTTTCATGTCAATCACAAAACGGTACTTGACATCATTCTTCTCCAAACGTCGGAAGGCTTCGTTTATCTGATCAACACCAATCAACTCTATCTGAGCCGTAATATGATGTTCCGCACAGAAATCAATCACCTCTTGTGTTTCGGCAATACCGCCAATATTGGAACCGGAGAAACTTTTGCGGCCATTTACAATATTGAATGCACCGACTTCAAGCGGTTGGTTAGGAAGACCAACTAAAACGAGACTACCGTCCACTTTCAAGGCATTCAGATACATATTTACGTCATGCCGTGCGGAAACCGTATCCAGGATCATATCAAAACGAGTCTGATATTCCATCTGTCTGGAGTCGGTGGACAGAACAGCTTCGTCTGCACCCAATTCTCTGGCTGTATTCATTTTTGAAGGAGATGTTGTAAACACAGTAACATGGGCTCCCATCGCCTTGGCAATCTTTATTGCCATGTGGCCTAACCCACCGATACCGACAATACCTACTTTCTTTCCGGGACCTGCCCCCCAATGCTTCAATGGCGAATAAACGGTAATTCCTGCACACAAAATGGGAGCTGATGCTGCAAGATCAATCGTCTCAGGAAGTTTCAGTACATAATTGGCATCGGCCACAATAGCTTGCGAAAAACCGCCATAGGTCTGTCCGCCAAGATATTTATCGGGCGAATTAAAAACAACAGTCCAGCCTTCATCACAATATTGCTCTTCACCGTTGTGACAGTGTTCGCAATGTCCGCAACTATCGACAATGCAACCAATACCAGCTAAATCACCAACCTTAAATTTTGTCACATCCGAACCAATTCCTGTAACACGTCCTACAATCTCATGTCCGGGAACTATGGGATAAATAGTTCCGCCCCAGTCATTATGCACAGAATGAAGGTCTGAGTGACAAATTCCACAATATAAAATATCAATTTCCACATCGTTCGGTAGAAGTGAACGACGCTGAATATCCAAACGATGAAGCGGTGTTTCAGCCGATTCTGTTCCGTAAGCTTTTACTGTCTTTGTTTCCATACTGTTTTAGGATTATGTTTTGAAATAATTTATTCTATACCAATCTATATTATGAAATCTGTTTCCCCATTTCATATGCTTCTGCCAATGCCGGATTACCTTTTATTTCACCCACATGCCAAACACCGGTAGCAAGCACTTTACCTTTCACTACCGGATTTTCCAGGCAATCGATAAATCCCATGAGGTTATCGAATACATGTTCCAAATAAGGAAGTCCCTCTTTACCCTCGGCAGCAGAAGCGAGAAAATAAAACTCCTTATTAATCATTTCGGTATAAGGGCCGCAACAACGGTCGAGTAACGTTTTCAACTGTGCACTCATTGCATAAAAATAAACGGGTGTCGCTAAAACGATAACATCGGCCGATAACATTTTCTCAATAATTTCCGCCGCATCATCTTTCTGAGGGCACGGCTTCTTATATTGGCTGCATACGCCGCATCCCGTACAATAGTGGATGGTCTTGTCCCGTAGAAAAACCTTTTTCACTTCGTTCCCCGCCTCTGTGGCTCCACGCATAAACTCATCACAAAGTGTATCAGAATTTCCCCCGCGTCGCGGACTGGATGATAAAATCAATACTTTCTTGCTCATAATTATCTATTGTTTAAATTGTTGTTTTTCATGTTACAAAGGTATGTGGTTAAGAGAATATACTTAGTAGACAAATTACGGGGAATATAACCCGAATTACAGATTCTTGATAATAAATGCAGGTAGAACCTGACAAACTCAAAATCATTATGGAGAAAATCAGACTATTTATAATAACTTTACTGTGCTTTTTTACTTCCCGATTTTAGTGTTTTTAGTCTTATTGTCAATTACCATACAAAACAAAGAAAAACAAGGCAAAATACCGATAACAACTTGAATAACAGCACAATTAATCAATTATTGTTTTTTTAGGGAGATAAGCTTTATTTCGAATAAATCAACTATTGAAAAATGACTTAATAATAATATATGCGAATTAGTAGTTGGCCTACTGATTCGCATATATTACAAAAAGATATTAAGAAAATGAGCTTTAGAGAAATGTTTTATATCTTTGCAAAAATTTAATCTGAGTAAAGCGTAAAAATATGATAAATGAACAATTAGGTCCGATGAAGCTCATATTCAATTACAACGATGTGTTTTACAGTTTCTTTTATGACGACCTCAGCGGTTGCATACATCGTTCCCGTGAATATGCTATTAACTATGTCTATTCGGGTGAGATGATTCTCGACAACGGCAACGAGCAAATCCATGTCGGAAAAGGTGAATGTGTCTTCATACCGCGCGACCACCATATCACCATGTACAAGAAGACGAAAGACGGCGAGCGGTATTGCGGTATCTTTCTGATGTTCACACGTCGTTTCCTACGTGAAATGTACGGTAAGTTGGAACAACGTAAAGTGCCGGCTAATACTCCGAAACTTGATTCTGGCGTGATAAAATTGCCGAAAACGGTAGAACTCGCCAGCCTTTTTGCTTCCATGACACCTTATTTCGATCCGGAAGTGAAGCCGCAGGATGACTTCATGAACTTGAAATTGCAGGAAGGCCTGCTTGCATTATTGCATATCGACAAACGGTTCGCACCGACACTCTTCGATTTCAACGAACCGTGGAAGATAGATATTTTGGAATTTATGGACGAGAACTACATGTACGAGTTCACAATGGAAGAAATGGCGCATTACACGGGGCGCAGCCTCGCCACATTCAAGCGGGATTTCAAAAAAATCAGTGACTTGACGCCTGAAAAATGGCTTATACGTAAACGTCTGGAAGTGGCTTACGTCAAGATGCAGGAGGGCGGTAAAAAGGTCGTAGATGTTTATGCCGAAGTAGGATTTAAAAATCCGTCACATTTTTCGACCGCGTTCAAAAAGCAATACGGCATATCCCCGACCGCCGCATTCGTGTAAATCGAAGCTGAAAAGAATTGAACTTTTGAGAAACCATATTTGAGCCTCACAGCAACGCCGCTGTGAGGCTTTCGCATTAACTTTGCCACCGAAATCAGACATAAAACGAAAAAGTTATGATAAAGTGGCTAATATCTTTGATGACGGCGTGCAGCCTGTCCTTTACGGTGAGTGCCTGTAGTCCCACCGATTCTCCGCGAAATACAGAGAATACAGTACCCGAACCGGAACCGAATCCCAACCCAACCCCTGATTCTGCTCCAAACAGCGGAATATTCGATTTGTCGAAAGGAAAAAACGGCAATCCTCCGGTCATTATGCTCAGTAGTGGATATGAAATGCCGGTCATCGGTCTCGGAACATATAGTCTTCATGGCGATGTGTGCGTCAATGCCATATTGGCTGCTGTCAAACTCGGTTATCGTAAATTCGATACAGCAAGTTTCTACGGTAACGAGGAGGAAGTCGGTGAAGCCATCCGTACCTGCGGGGTGCCGCGTGAAGAATTGTTCGTCTGCACGAAACTCTATCCGAACCAATTTGCCGATGCGGAAAATACGATCGAGGAATCATTGCGCAAACTCAATATCGGTTATGTGGATTTAATGCTACTCCACCATCCCGGAGCGCATGACGTAGAGGCTTACAAGGCAATGGAAAAATCCGTAAAAGCAGGAAAAATCCGTTCGGTCGGCGTATCGAACTATTATATCAAGGAAATGACGGATTTCCTGTCCAAAGTAAGTATAAAGCCTGTACTGGTTCAGAACGAGATACATCCTTATTATCAAGAAAAGGAAGTGGTAAAATTCATGCACGAGAACGGTATCATTATCGAGGGATGGTATCCGCTCGGTGGCAGAGGCTATACGGCAGCGATGCTCGGTAACGAAACAATCGGTCGGATAGCGAAAACACACGGTAAATCACCGGCACAAGTAATCTTGAGATGGGACTTGCAAAACGGTGTGGTCATCATTCCCGGTTCAAGCAATCCTAATCATCAGAAAGAAAACATATCACTTTTCGATTTCGAGTTGTTGCCTGAAGAAATGGCGGAAATAAATGCACTCGACCGGAACGAGAAACACGATTGGTATTAAAACAATTTATAAATTCGATTATTATGAATACGAACATGAATTTTAACCTTTTCACACCAACTAAGTTGCTATTCGGTTGTGGCAAACTGAATGAATTGAGAACCCAGACTTTACCGGGCAAAAAAGCCCTATTGTTGATTTCTGACGGTAAATCCGTTCGGACAACCGGAACGCTCGACCGTGTTATCGGACAGCTTGAAAATGCGCATGTCGAACACGTGCTATGCGCTAATATCCACGAGAACCCCTCGAAGGAAGTTGTTATGGAAGCAGCTGCCATAGCCCGTGAAAACAGATGCGATTTCATTGTGGCAGTGGGCGGTGGAGCTGTACTCGATGCTGCAATAGGCGTAGCTGCCATGACCACCAATCCGGGGGATTTGTGGGATTATGTTCACGGCGGTACGGGTAAAGGTTTGCCGTTGCAGAAGAAAGGGCTTCCCATCGTAACGATAGCCACCACATCGGGAACCGGATCGGAAATCAACTGCTCCGGTGTCATCTCCAACCATGCGACCAATGAAAAAATTGGTTTCGGAGAACCGTCGCTGAACCCCGTTTTGGCTATTGTTGATCCCGAATTGATGTGTACTGTTCCGGCGAAATATACCGCCTATCAAGGTTTCGATGCGCTGTTCCACAACACGGAGGTAATGATCAGTCGCTTTGTCAATGTGCTTAGTGAAGCGGTAGCCCTTTCCGCCATAGAGAACATTGCCAAGTATCTGCCCCGCGCGGTGATGGACGGCAATGATACCGAAGCCCGCGAAGCAGTTGCATACGGCAGCACAATCGCTGGTCTTACGATGCAACTGACCCTTACCACGGCTGAACATTCGATGGAACATGCTATGAGTGCCTATCACCACGATTTGCCTCATGGTGCAGGTCTGATAATGATTTCCAACGAGTTCTATCGCTTCTTTATAGAGAAACATGCCTGCGACGAACAGTTCGTGAAAATGGCTCGTGTCATGGGAATGCCGGAAGCAGACAAGCCCGAAGATTTCCTGACGGCACTTACTAAACTACAACGGGCCTGTGGTGTGGATGATCTGAAAATGAGTGACTACGGCATCAGTAAGGAAGAGTGCGGCACACTGGCACGTAACTCGCGTGAGACGATGGGCATCCTGTATGCTTCCAATCCATGCGAAATGACGGACAAGGATTGTACACAGATATTCGAACGTTCATACAAATAAGTACCTGAACTCAATAAAAGCAGCGTTGTGGGAATATGGATTTCCGTAACGCTGCTTGTGTTTTACGGACTTTTGAGAAAATATGTAGTTGAGCTTTTGGATAATCATATTTGAGCCTGACAGCAATACCCGATCGGTTTTATCACCGTACCTTTGCATTATAAAATAAATCAATAACCATTTAATTAATAGCAAAATGAAAACAGTAAATTTTAAATCCGTAGTCATCGAAGCCTTATTTGGCATAGGCTTGCTTGCCGGCTGCACGAATAGTACAACAAATCAAAAAACAAGTGATAACATGGAAAAATTGAACCTTACTCAAGAATGGGACAAAAAGTTCCCGCAGAGCGACAATGTGAATCACCGTAAAGTGATATTTAAAAATCGTTACGGCATAACCCTTGTCGCTGACCTCTATGAACCCAAAAACACGAAGGGAAAACTTGCAGCCATCACCGTGAGTGGTCCTTTCGGAGCTGTCAAGGAACAGGCATCGGGACTTTATGCGCAGACAATGGCGGAACGCGGATTTCTGACCCTCGCATTCGATCCCTCTTATACGGGCGAAAGCGGTGGCGAACCCCGTAACGTGGCATCGCCCGATATCAATACCGAAGATTTCAGTGCAGCGGTGGATTTTCTTACTACATTGCCCAACGTAGATGCGGAACGTATCGGTATCATTGGTATCTGCGGTTTTGGAGGCATGGGACTGAATGCCGCAGCGATGGACACCCGCATCAAAGCGACAGTGGCTTCGACAATGTACGATATGAGCCGCGTAAATGCCAATGGTTATTTCGATGCCGAGAACAGTGCCGATGCACGCAGCAAGAAACGGGAAGCGATGAATGCCATCCGTACCCGCGATGCACAAACCGGAATGACCACTCCCGGCACACCCGGCCTGCCGGACAGCATCAGGGGTGACGAGCCGCAATTCGTCAAGGAGTATTTTGATTATTATAAGACCGACCGGGGTTTCCACGCCCGCTCCATCAATTCCAACGGTGCATGGAGTCCCACGATGGCACTTTCGTTCATCAACATGCCGTTATTGTCCTACATCCATGAGATTGACCGTGCCGTGCTGCTCATCCACGGTGAGAATGCCCATTCGCGCTATTTCAGCGAGGATGCCTACAAGCGGCTGACGGGCAATAATAAAGAGTTGATGATTATTCCCGGAGCCAATCATACCGACCTCTACGACCGGATGATTCCATTCGAAAAATTAGAAATATTCTTTAAAGCAAATCTCAAATAATGACCAGCCATGAAAACAAAATTCTTATGTCTGCTTTTATCCGTCATCGGATTATGCAGTTACAGCTCGGCCAGCGCACAAAAGCAGTTTCAAACAAGTAATGTCAAGTCTGGAAAATCATTGGTAGTATTCTTTTCATGGGGAGGAAACACCCGTGCTGTCGCGAAAGAAATAAGTCTTCTTACCGGTGCGGACGGATTTGAACTGAAACCCGCAGTTCCCTATACCACCAACCGTGATGAAATAGAAGAAGTGGCGAAACGGGAAGTCCGAGACAAGTATAAACCCAGACTTGCCTCATTGCCTCAGAATATGGAACAATACGATGTGATTTATATCGGTTCTCCCTGCTGGTTCAACACCTTTGCACCGCCTGTACGTACTCTCCTTTCCACAGTGGACTTGTCCGGAAAGAAAATAGTGCCGTTTATGACACATGGAGGCAGCAGAATGGGGCAAAGTGTGCAGGAAATCCGCAGATTGGCTCCTGAAGCTGATATAACGGAAGGTCTTGCTATCCGTGAATCAAATGTAACAGATGCTGAAAATGAAATATCGGCATGGCTTAAAGATCATAATTTGATAAAATAAGAAAATGGATAAAAAAATATTAATCGCCTATTTCTCCTACGAAGGACACACAAGGGGAATAGCAGAAAAAATACAACGGGCTACGGGAGGCGACCTGTTCGAGATACGTCCGGAACAAGCCTACTCCGCAGATTACGACACGACGGAACGCCAAGCCCGTCAGGAGGTAAGAAACGGTTTCCGTCCCATATTGGCGGAACAACCGCAGGATATGACACAATACGACACTGTTCTCATCGGAACGCCCAATTGGTTCAATAAGATTGCTCCTGCCGTGGCGTCTTTCCTTACCGATAACGATTTTTCAGGAAAGATCGTTGTTCCGTTCTGTACGCACGGCGGCAATGGAGCCACCCGTGTGGCAACTGACTTACACAGTTACATTCCCGATGCTCACATTTCCGAATGCCTCGAAATTCTTGAAAACGGAGGAAGTGATGTAGATAACAGGATTCGGCGATGGCTTGAAACGATAATCTGAATCGAGAATTTTGACTACCATTAAAATGAAACATACAATTACATTCTCCGATAGACAGAAAATCTGCCCGCTCGGACAGGGAACCTACCAGATGGGACGTCGGCCAAAGGAAGAGATACAAGCTTTACGTCGGGGCATAGAACTTGGCATGACGCTCATTGACACCGCAGAAATGTACGGTACGGAGGAACTGGTAGGTAAAGCCGTTGCCGATTGCCGCGACAAGGTGTTTTTGGTAAGTAAAGTGCTACCCGGCAATGCCAGCTATGAAGGTACGAAACGAGCCTGCGAACGGAGTTTACGGAAACTGAGTACAGACCGTATCGACCTATACTTGCTGCATTGGATAGGACAATATCCTTTCTCCGAAACCGTCCGGGCAATGGCAGAATTGCAACAGGAAGGCAAAATTGTCCATTGGGGCATGAGTAACCTCGACGTGGACGATATGAAACGCATCGTTTCGCTGCCGCATGGTAGAGATTGTGCCGCCAACCAAGTGCTCTATAACTTGAAGAACCGTGGTGTAGAATATGACCTGCTGCCGTGGAGTGAAGCACGCAATATTCCCCTCATGGCATACACGCCGCTCGGCGATGGACGACTCAGAAATCACCGGACTTTGATAGAAATAGCCTATCGGCACAATGCCATACCCACGCAGATTATGCTTTCATGGGTAATGCGTAACCCGAATGTCATCGCTATCCCCAAAGCAAGCAGTATCGCACACGTGGAAGAAAATGCCCGAAGCCTTGATATTTTTCTGATAGAAGAAGATTTGTTGGAAATAGATAAGGCATTTCCAGCTCCAATACGGAAGATACCGTTGGCGGGATGGTAAGAAACAGGTATAAGAATAAATTAAACAGATAATCAGATATAAAAATGAGAAGAATTATTGTACGGGAACACGGCGCACCGAGCGTTTTGAAAATAGAAGATGTTGAACTGGGACATCCCGGCCCAGACGAAATCAAAGTTCGCAATCATGCCATTGGCGTGAATTATACGGATGTTTATACCCGACAAGGAAATAAAACGTACCTACGCAAGGAGAATCAGGAAATCGAGCCGTTTACTCCGGGGAAGGAAGGTGCCGGAATCGTGCTTGAAGTAGGCAAAAACGTGACACGCTTCAAACCCGGCGACCGTGTAGTTTACGTTCAGTCTTTAGGGGCTTATGGAGAATGCCATATCGTAAAAGAAAGCCGGACACTTCCTCTGCCGGATGAGTTGAGTTTCGAGATTGCGGCAAGTAATACATTGAGAGGATTGACTGCTCATTTCCTGATACACTATACTTACCCTGTTCACGAGGGAGAAGTCGCTCTTGTACATGCGGCCACTGGTGGTGTAGGTTCCATACTGACCCAATGGATAAAGAGTAAAGGAGCCACGGTTATAGGTACCGTCGATTCAGAAAATAAAAAAGATATCGCCCTGAAACTGGGAGCTGATTTTGTAATCAATACGCTGACGGAAGATGTGGCAGCCAAAGTGTACGAGTACACCGATGGGGTGAAATGCCATGTGGTATTCGACGGACTTGGAAAAGCGGTGGCCGAAGCATCACTTAATTCATTGCGCCGATTCGGTTTCTATGTCAATTACGGAATGGTAACCGGTTCCGTCCATCTTGATTTATGGGATTTGGCGGTTCACGGCTCCTTGTATGCCACCTTCGGCGATTTAAAGCACCACGAGGATAATTATGATAAACTATCGGCAATGGCAAAAGACTATTTCACGGCCATTACCGACAGGACAATCCATATTGCCCCCCCAATGAAATTGCCGTTGGCAGAAGCTCCCAAAGCCCACGAATTACTTGAGTCAAACAAGAGGTTAAATACGATAGTCTTGATACCTTAATAATGTATTAACAGTAATAACAAGAAAAAAATAGAACAAAATGGAAACGCAAAGAAGATTTAACGGAAAAGTGGTATTTATCACCGGAGCAGGTAGTGGATTGGGGCGTGGTGTGGCTATTGCATTTGCCAAAGAAGGTGCAATTGTGGTTGTGACCGACCTTTCCGAAAAAGCCAATCTCGAAACCGCCAGTATGATTGAAGAAGACGGAGGCAAGGCTTTGGCTATAAAAGTAGATGTGACCAAATCAGAAGATATCAGAAATGCTCTTACAAAGACTATTGAGGCTTTCGGCAAACTCGACATCGCTTTCAACAATGCCGGTATCGAATACAAGATACAACCCCTCCATGAAATCGAGGAAGAAGAATTTGAGCGATTGAACAGTATTGACCTAATTGGGGTATTCAAATCCATGAAGTATGAAATTCCGCTTATGCTGAAGAATGGCGGTGGAGTGATTGTCAATACATCCTCAACTTCGGGAGTGGCAGGTTTCAGAGGTGGTTCAACGTATGTTTCGGCAAAATATGGTGTCGTGGGGCTTACTAAATCTGCGGCATTGGACTATGCCCCTTCGGGAATCCGTATCAATGCCATTTGTCCGGGAGTTATTGACACGGAAATGATCCGCCGTTTTTCGGGAGGCACTCTGGAAGGTTACAAGGCTATGATTGCACAGGAACCCATCGGCAGATTGGGAAAAGTGGACGAGGTAACATCTGCCGTACTTTGGTTATGCTCGGAAGGTGCAGGGTTCATGGTTGGGCATGCGCTTGTGGTCGATGGTGGTCAGACGGTCGGTATTTCAAACGACAATATCGAACAATAATCATCCATAAAAAGACGTGTTGATTTTAAGGGCTACTCCCACATCAACACGTGGGAGTAGTTTTAATCTGTCAATTTCAAGACAAATGAAAAAATGTTATCACTTATCATTGCCATAATATTTGGGCTGAATGCAAGTTTATTAGCGCAAGAACTAAACGGTTTGAAACGTTATCGGACTATACGATAAATGTCGGGGAAATAGAAACTGCCGTTATCAGTGATGCCCATTTACCCGTCAATCCGGCGCAGGCCGAGTTCGCACAACGTACAGATTCATCGGAAATTGCCCAAACATCGAAAAGACATTTTACTTCTGTGTCGGAATAGATTTGGCTATGAATATTCTCCTGCTGAAAACTAAAGACAGGATTATGTTGATAGATGCCGGCACCGGATATGTATTCGGCAGTGAAAGCGGACGTTTAGCCGATAATCTTCATTATGCGCGGATAGAACCGAATAACGTAACAGACACGGAACATATCGAATACCGCTTGTCAATGCCATATATCATGCTTTCAGACATTATCGACGAGTTTAATTTTTCTTCTGCACAGCATTTCAATAGTTTTTGCAAATAATATCTGGGTGATACACCGGGGAATCTGCGGAAAGATAATACAGTTTCCCCGAAATAAGGCACTTGTGGTCACTTTATGTTATGATATGATAAACTTTTATGAAAGGATATCGTATTGCTATTCCTGTTATAACAGGAGTAATCCACACGGTTTATGCACTTCTGCTTGGGAAAGAGGATGTTGCGGAGATGATAAGAGATGGATTAATTAACTCTACAGGTGATAATTATAGCCGTGCTTTCACTCTTTGGTTTTTAGTATGTGGAATTATACTTATTCTTTGGGGACAAACACTCCAATACTATATCAAAAAAGAGCAGAAACCTGCACCCCTGTTTTTGGGATATTGTATTTTATTTTTGCTGTGGCAGGATGTATTGCAGAGCCGATTGCTGGTTTCTGTTTTTTTGCCACAAGCATTGATAATAATTATTGCAAATAAGAAAATGGAAACATTAAATAAATACAGGAAATCATAGCAAAGAACTAACAAAAAATAAATTCTGACAGCTAAAAAACCAAAGAAGGCTATTTATGGTAACCTTTAGCACAATCTATTGATTAACTTTGCACCCAAAGAACAAGAAATATATGAAAATCAATGCTGAAACAAAATATTGCCAAACGTGTGGAATCCCATTAGACATAGATTATACCAATCTTAAGGCAAACCAAAATGTGGAGTATTGCGACTATTGTTTGCACAACGGGGTTAAACTCTATGATTTCTCAATGGATTATCTCATTTATCTTTGGGGGCTTTTCCCCGAAGAATATTATAAAGAGACAGGAGTCAATCTCACTTCGGAAGAATTGAGAGCGGAAATGTCCAAACGGCTTCCGAATATCAAGAGGTGGAAACAAAAGATCAATACGGCTCATGTGCAATATGATTTGATTATAAGAGTTCAGGAGTATATCAACCGCCATTTGTTTGACGACCTTGATTCCGACAAGCTATCGCATGTTGCAGGTATCTCCAAATATTATTTTCGCAGGCTTTTCAAAGCAGTTTGTGGCGAAAATATGGGAATGTACATTCAACGACTGAGATTAGAGTACATTGCATTTAAGCTAATAACAACTGACGTAAGTGTCCCGAAACTTCTCGGGCAAATCAATTATCAGAACAAGCATACACTTTCGAGGGCATTCAAGAGTTATTTCAATTGTTCCATTCCGGAATTTCGTAAAAGACATTCAAACGTCAATCCCGAAAAGAAGAATCCGATACGAATTGAACCAAGTATTGAAAAAATATCTGGTATCCGAATCGCATACTTGAAATTGGAAAGAACAAATAATGTCATCCATAGCTTCTCTGTTTTGTGGAAGCAGTTGCTACAATTTTCCAAAAAATATGAATTGTCTTCAAAAGGATGTAAATACATGAGTTTGACTCTCGATTATCCGTATATCACGCCCGAAGAACAAAGCCGTTTTATGATTGGGGTAATATTGCCCAAATCATTTGAAACGCCGAAAGGCTTTGGCGTTTATGAGATTCATGCGGGAGAATATGTAATCTTTCGTTTCAAAGGGTTTTATCATGAACTGAATAAGGTGTACCGCCATATTTACCTTGACTGGTTGCCGACAAGCGATTATACCCTGCGAGAACAGCTCACCTTTGAGACTTACATCAACACTCCCGAAAAAACTCCGGCTTCGGAGCTTATAACAGATATTTATATCCCTATTACAAAAAAAGAAACATGAAATACTTAAACCAAGAGATAGAAAACGAATTAAAAAATCAAGGAGCAGAACTGATTCGCTTTGTCGGCATATCGCATTTGAATGAAAAGCAAAACAGACAACTCCCGAATGCCATCGTTTTTGCACTTCCGCTAACCGCAGAATATGCTAAAATGGTATTTAATATTCCCGACTACGTACAAGCACGGATAGCGGATAATTACAATTTCGACGATGATGAATATTCGCAAACCGAACATAAGGCGGGAGAAATAGCAGACGAATTGGCCAAATTCATCACCGGGAAGGGGTATAAAGCCATATCGCAATCCGATACAGGATTAGTGGCTGATGGCGTATTCGATTATGAAACAAAAGAATCAGTATTGCCCCATAAAACCGTTGCACTACTTGGCGGATTAGGGTGGATTGGGAAAAGCAACCTGTTAATTACTCCTGAATATGGTGCAGCACAATGTCTCGGTACGGTTTTAACTGATGCTCCACTGGAAACGGTATTGCATGAACCTCTATCTCCAAAATGCGGTAATTGCATTACTTGCGTCAATATCTGCGAGAGAAAGGTTCTTAAAGGTAAAGTTTGGAGTAGATCTGTTTCAAGAGATGAAATCGTTAACATACATGGATGTAGTACCTGTTTGAAATGCCTTGTGCATTGTCCCAGAACACAAACATATATAAAGAGGAATATTGTCTGAATCTACACAAGTAACAAACGAAGAATAACAAATGGAAGAAGCCCAAACGAGGGTTCACAAGAATAAAAGAGGATGTGTCAAAATCAACCACAGAGGACACAGAGTAACACAGAGGTGATTTTAAGTTGTTGATTATTAGTAAAAAGACTCTGTGATACTCTGTGCTACTCCGTGGTAAAAAGAGTTATGACATCCCCTTTTTATTCTTATATTTTCCACAACCAATAATCGAAAAATCTAAATCCTCCGAATTACCATAGCAGGATTACCTGCCACAATCGTGTTCGGTTCTACATCCTTAGTCACAACACTGCCCGCTCCTACAACACTATTCTCACCGATTGTAACTCCCGAAAGGATCGTAGCCCCTGCTCCTATCCATGCCCTGTTACAAATATACACCGGCTTACAAGTAATAATCGAGCAATTGTCAAGATCATGATTATTCGATATAAGTTGCACGTTGGCTGCTATCTGAATATCATCGTCAATTGTAATCTTATTTCTTTCATATATAATGCTACTCCTTATTTCAATCTCTTCCCATCCGAAAAGGCGTTACCTACCTTTTTACCCACTTCCAGGTAATCGTTATTGAACGGATCGAATATAATAGGAGACACTTTGGATACATCCACCTTACCATTTTCGTCGAGAACACGTTCATCTACACTTACGTTTATTATCTCACCACGCAAAATGCAGGTTTCAGGATTATAATCCTTCAAGATACATTCCAGCACTACGGATAATTCGTCGATCAACGGTGCATCTACAAACTCCGAACGAGTAGCATGGAAACCTGCACGAGCAAATTTATCCGAAACCTTATTACCGGAAACAATACCCACGTAATCACAGCCAACTACCTGTCCGACCTCTGCCATACTTACGGTAAAAGCCTTACGCTTCAGTATATTGGCTGTCGTTTTATGTCCCTCACTAATACAAATACTAATTTCATGCATCTCGCTGATACCACCCCAAGCCGCATTCATAGCATTGGGAGTACCATTTTCATCATAAGCAGCGATAATAAACACCGGCTGCGGATAAGTAAAGGGCTTTGCCCCAAAATTCTTTCTCATAACAATTTATTTTTTAGTCCATTTCTTAATATCTTCCTTCGTCGCACCATTCAAAAGGCGGCCCTTCTGCCATTTCATATCAGGATAGGTTTCCTGCAACTCTTTTTCCGCATTAGAAATACTACTGCTACCCGATGTAGCAAACGGAATAATCATTTTACCTGCAAAATCACCGCTTTCAATAAAAGTATTGATGATTCTCGGAACTGAATTCCACCAAATAGGGAAACCAATATAAATGATATCGTAATCTGCAAGATTCTCCGGTTTAGATTTTAATGCAGGGCGTGATTTAGCATTTGACATCTCCACACTGCTACGTGAAGACTTGTCATGCCAATCCAAATCAGCAGTGACATATTCCTTTTCAGGTTGTATCTCGTAGAGCGTACCACCTGTAACTTCTACAATCAACTTCGCTGCTTTTTCCGTCGTTCCTGTTGCCGAGAAATAAGCCACCAATGTTTTATTACTCTGTTCCTGTGCATTTATAGTGATACATAACATCATGATCACTACCGTAATCATACTTTTACTCTTCATTGCCCTTTATAGTTTTAGTTTCTACTATCATGGTACAAAATTACAGAATAGCATCCATCATAATGGTATATAAATCACTGATTATCTAACCAAAATCACTGATAAAAGAAAAAAAACGAAGGACGAGCTTAAATCTATATCTGGGTTACCGGTAACTTCAATGATGCGAAAAGTCTTTAGGTTTAGAAATACCCGATCATATTATATGATGTATTCAATCTGATATCTCATAAAGGACAGCAGCTCCATCATAAAATCTGTAACTTCAGTATATTATGCAAAGAACAACATTATGCAAAGTGTCTAGCCCAAATACCTTGTGAGATGAGTAAACTAAAGATATCTATCAACTAAACACTTCACATAAAAAATTACTTAAATTGCTTCAACCAATCTTTCAAATCATTATTCTGTTCCTATTTGAGTTTCTCCTTATTGGTATCTGACTACAAATCAACTAAAAATCGTAGATGGGAACTGTTTTACATTTTCCACACTCTATATATATCTTCTTGGGGAAGAGAAGGAACAACATTGCCAAGCAGACAGAAATGCCTACCAACCAAAACTAAGTCTATTCTTCGCCCTGTAGTATCAAAAAATTGGATGTAGCCGGGAGCTGCAGCAGTATGAGCTGCCACATGATATTTTTTACCTGTCATATTATATATTATTCGCCGTATATTATTTTCAATATCCGAGCCAATTTCAACACCAAATCCACTTATATCGATTCTCTCGTTTTTTAAAGCCGTTATAACCTGTTCCTGTATCTCGGAATGACCCAATGCCAACAATACGCAACGTATATAGCACGCCCAACCTTCGCCACCTACTACAAAAATTTCCCTTACATTAGGATAATTTACTCGTGTCAGTTCATCTCTAACGGATTCTGTTATAACACTTTCAACTTCTGTTCCAATTAACTTATATGCTTTTTGCGATGGTTTCATTATCGAAGTAGTTACTGACATTGCAAATGCTTTAAATCCCTCAGGTCCCTTACTATGTGCTCTTCCCTTTCCAATTTTATCAAACAGCCAAGTCCTCATATCCATATGAAGAGAAATCTCTTTTGCAGCCATTATATCTTTATCGCCTAAATCCGGAAATGCCTTAATTAATTCCAAGGTACAATTATAAATCAACTGCTCATTTGATTTCAGCAACATTAAACTTCCCCGCTGATCCTGAATAACAATTGACATTGCTTTGTCAATAGCATACGAAAATATCTGGGAGGCGATATTTTTCAATATATCCAGATGGTCTTTTTTATATAAACCAAGCATTTTTAAGGTCTGCCGTATTCCGTTAAGTACAACAGCAAGATATGCACCACCACGTGGACTTCCTTCCCTTGCCATTTCGATATGATCTTTTTGGGAGCTATTGGGTCCATGAGACCCTACCCAGCCTTTACCGGAAGTTGGAGGTAGTTTGTATCTTTTATCACCAACAATAACCTCAGATTCCGAAGAGGTAGCTTCCGAAGCTATTGCTTCTCTAGACATCATTTTGGAAGCCAGGAAATGAACCCCAAGTTCATGGGATACCATTGCCACTATTTCGCCGATATCGGCCGTTTCGAAAAACCATTGCTCAATAAATAAATTAATTATATTGCCTCCTCTTGGATTGTTTGTATAAGCAGGAGCTAAATCTCTATTTTCTACAATATTAAAATTAACTATTATGTTGTCAGCTATTCCGAAATCCCCCATTCTTTGCAGAATATTAATCAGAGTAGTATACTTACGCTTTAACTCGCCTTCTATACTTTTTTTCATTATAAAACTTATAACTTGTGTAAAGTTGTAGTCGATTGTACGTTGAACAGTATTATTATTCACCGAAGAGTTTCTCTGAACTCTTTCACTAGGAGTATTACATGTCAATGCTTCAACACCCCTAATATCAGCCTCCTTTTCCAACCGTTCATTATCATTCATATTTACCTCTTGCAACTGCATAGTCGGTTGCACTCGACCTTGTTTTTGTTGTACCACATGCCAAGCTTCGTGAGGTAAATGTTTTTCCTGTCCAGGAGCAACATGAATATCTGTCCCTTGTGCATAAGCCAACGCGTTAAGTTGAGCCGGTTGATCCGAATTATAATGCACTTTCACATCATCCATAGAATATCCGGACATGTTTTCTATACCTGCTTTTAGATCATCAGGTAATCCTGTTTTATTTTCGGATTTGGGTTGCAGAGGTTCTTCATCATCAATGCTTACTTGTTGAACAGGATTGCCTGAAAACTTTCCCTGTAATAACTCGTCTTCATCTTCCAATCCGGCAGGTTGAATAATAGACTTTTTGTATCGTTGCAATATCTCTGTTATTGAAGCTTGATTAGCAGCTTTGGGATTTGAGTCTATAGTTCGTGACACTGATTGCAGCTGTTTTGCATAATCTTTCATAGGGCAAACAAAATTAATGACGCATAAAAATACAATATGAAAGTGAAATACAACTTTCTTATTCAATAAAAATTAAAATTGTTTTGATTTTTAACACATCAAATGATGTTTTTCTGTCTGTAATATTTTTATTATAATAGTTGAGGTTATATTGTTTTTGTCTAATTTATAAAACAGTAAATCATAGAATTAAAAGAAAAATTAAGCGAGTTAATCGGAGAAATGGAAGTTTACCTTAGGGATGAGGTGAAAATAAAGCCCAATACTGTTCGTGAGTATATCAAAACATGGACAAAATTGAAACACTACACCGACAGTCTGAATATTGAAAAATATAATACTCAAGTTGGGAAGGAGTATCTTGAATCTATAATGGGAAACAAATACCGGAAAGATATGACTACGCATGAAAAAAGGGTATTCAAAGGGATTAAAATATTAAACGAGTATCAGAAAACCGGAAAAGTTGAATTTTGGCCGGTCTGTCAAAAAACATTCAGAGAGGAGATTGGCACACTCATGGTTCAATATCTTTCTTCCCGAGAAATTGGGCGGTTAAACAAAATACTATTAGTACTTACCGAACTCATTTATATCGTTTTTTAGTGTTTATAGAAGAAAAGCATATTGATTCAATTATAGCTATCACTCCATCGTTGTTTATTGAATATTATTCTGTTTTGAATAACATAACAAAAGCATCTACTCATATTGGTTTGAGAATGTTACGTAGTTTTTTCAAGTATTTATTTGATGAAAAAATCACAGCTACAGATTATTCCGCACATATTCCTAAAGAAAAATTTGTCCATCAACCTAAATTACCTACGAAATATACAAAGGAAGAAGTTGAAAAGATCAGATTGTCCATAGATCGAGCCAGCAAGAAAGGAAAGCGGGATTACGCCATATTTCTTCTTGCTGCAAGGTTAGGACTTCGTTCTTCTGATATTAAGTTCTTGAAATTTGAAAATATTGACTGGGATAAAAATATTATAAAACTGGATCAATATAAAACTGGGAAATATATAGAATTGCCACTGTTGTCAGAGGTTGGAAATGCCATTATAGATTATTTACAATATGGGCGTCCGGTATCAGATAGTTCTTTTGTGTTTTTGGAAGCTATCTATCCATATATCCAGGAACACACGATCTATCTGCTTCTTGTATTGTTCGAAACGCCTGATTTTAAATTTCTCGACCAGACGATCCGATCTTTTATGTCATCAAGGAACTTCAAAATCTGAATATTTAAGTCGCTTTCTGCCTTTACAGCATTTCCCGGTTTAGCAATCAGTTCCTGCTGACAGAAAATCAACTGGCTTACCTTTATAATAGTAGTATTCATAGATGCGTTTATTTACTTGTTTGACATTTTATTTAGAATATTCCGGTTAAATAGCGATTGACGCAAATGTGGGGAAGATTATCGGATTTGATTTTCCTTTTTTCCTCAATATGTTGTCAAATCTCCTCCGAAAACATAAATTAACACATTTTCTATTATTAGATAAAAGAAGGCATTTTCTTAGACTGACAAGATAAACATTAGGTGCAAGGTGCAACTCTATATCTATATATAGGTTGCACCTTGCACCTAAGCAAACAATTGATTATCAACCCAATTACTTTGATAATTAAATTTTCATTTATGAAACTCTCTATATACGGACAAATCCGGTCAACCCATAATAACGTAGGGGTTCAGTTCTGACTTATTCTACAACAATATTGAGATATAAAATGGCCTCTACTATTCTTCTATAAACATCTGCAAAACAAAGCAGTACAGCGAAGCATATTCAAACAATAGATTCGTTATCTATTCAAAATACATATTATGTAATATTCTAGTTTATAGACAAATATCCTTATGTATCATTTTTTTAACTGATAACACTCTAATTACACAAAAAAGTTATATCTTTGCAAATAGAGAGCTCTTTGAAAAACAAAGCAAGACCATGAAATGATTCCTAAAAATAAAATCGTTACTTACTCGTTACCTATTTTTTGTTCGAGTTTCATAAATATCATTCTATCATAACATTAGAGACACTGTCTAGTACTCATTCGGGTTATCTACTGTTATTGATACAAATGAGAAAATTGAAGCGAAACAAAGACAACAAAGAGTTAACATCCTAATAATAAACCAATTATGAAGTTTGATAACGATAGCAACAGGCATAAATTTATTTTAGATTAAAATCGTTACTAACTCGTTACCTACTTTTTTCAGTGTCTATAGGTATCTGTGCAACAGACTGTTAATTTCACTTTTCTGTGTTATTTAGTCTTATCAGATGTGATAATCCAGAAAGTTTACTATTATCTTTGTTTGCATGAAACTCCCCATAAAACATATTGCCATACTCGTAATAGCCTCTTTAATAGCTATTTTTGCCTACCAGACATATTGGTTGGTCAGCATGTACCATACCATGAAAACAGACATGGAGCATTCCATTACCGAGGCTATGCGCACATGTGATTATAATGAAATGATGCTACGCATAGAATGCATGCGCCGTGATGACAAAGATCATGGTGAGATCTCTGTCTCTGCCGGGTACAATGATGAAGGTGGAACACTGGTTCGCAGCAGTACTACAGTTCATAAAGAGAAGGTTCCCAAAGGTATGGATGTACAACAGGACACCATTCTTAGAACCGAAAAAAAACTGGACACCCTAATCGTAGTCCGTAATGATCAGAGGGCAATAAAAGTAATCCCCAAGGACTCTACTTCGCAGGAAGTGAAAGCTGCCATGCTACAAACGAAAGGTGGTCTAGACCTATTATTGAAAGATCAGAGTAGCATGCTCGAACTGGCTACTTATTTTCAAAGGGGATTACATTCGGGACTTGACATAATCATGGATCCCGACTTTCAGTCCTACGACAGCCTGCTGACACTAAGCCTGCAAGAAAGGGGAATAACACTTCCATATCGGATAGAATATCTGCGTTTCAGCCACACTCTCGATTCTACTCAGTTTTTTACCGATACCTTGGGAGTTGCCGGTACAGCGGACTACATCCCCGGACCGGATGCACATACTTACGACTATACTTTCGACATCCATTCACACTCGCTCTACCGCCTCCGGATGGATTCTGTAGCCGGAGTTATTGTCCGGCAGATGGCTGGTATACTTATTACTTCATTTATCATTTTGTTGATATTAGGATTCTCTTTCTGGTACTTGATCCGTACATTGCTGAGACAGAAAACACTGGAAGAAATGAAAAGTGATTTCACCAACAACATCACGCATGAATTAAAGACCCCTATAGCTGTGGCATATGCCGCCAACGACGCATTGCTAAACTTCGGACAAGCTGATGAGAAAGAAAAGCGAGACAGATATCTAAATATCAGCCAGGAGCAACTGCAAAGACTCAGTGGGCTGGTCGAACAGATACTAACGATGAGTATGGAACAGCGTAAGATTTTCCGACTCCGCCCGGAAGAGATAACTCTTATCCCTTTGCTCGAAACATTAGCAGAGCAACATCGACTCAAAGCAAAGAAACCTGTCAGCATTGACTATAAAACAGAACCGGAAGATCTTACGGTATTTGCCGACCGGACTCATTTCAGCAATATTCTGAGTAATCTGATAGACAATGCCGTGAAATACTCATCGGAGAAAGCCGTTATCCATATCCGCTGTCGTGAAACAGAAGTTAACGGAAAAGTAGAAATTTCAGTCACCGATGAGGGAATAGGTATCGCACAAGAGAAACAAAAACATATATTCGACAAATTTTACCGTGTACCGACCGGAAATCTCCATAACGTAAAAGGATACGGTCTGGGACTCTACTATGTGAAAACAATGATTGAGAAGCATGGAGGCACAGTTTGTGTAGAAAGCGAACCAGAACACGGTAGTACATTCACCATTATGTTATGAAAGAGAAAATTAAAGTATTATTAGTGGAAGACGAACTGACCCTCGCCATGATTATCAAGGATACACTTGAAGAGAATGACTTCACCCTCACCATTGCTGCCAACGGTGAAGAGGGATTGCGTATGTTTTTCGACATACGTCCGGATGTACTGGTAGCCGACGTGATGATGCCGCGTATGGATGGCTTTGAGATGGTAAGACGTATCCGCCAGACCGATAAACAGACCCCGGTACTTTTCCTGACAGCCCGTTCGGCCATCAATGACGTAGTAGAAGGTTTTGAATTGGGTGCCAATGATTACCTGAAAAAGCCATTCGGAATGCAGGAACTGATCATCCGTATTAAAGCATTGGTAGGTAAGGCATTCAGTTTTGCAGAAGAAAAGAAAATAACCACACGGTTTGAGATAGGCAACTATTTGTTCGATACCCTTGCACAAACACTGACACATGCCGGATTGAAACAAGAGCTCTCTCATCGGGAAACAGAAATTCTAAAACGGCTTTGCGAAAATCAGAATCAGGTAGTCAACACACAGAATGTACTACTCGACCTTTGGGGAGACGATAGCTTTTTCAATTCACGGAGCTTACATGTTTTCATCACTAAACTCCGACATAAATTATCGGCTGACGAACGTATACGCATCGTAAATGTCAGAGGAATCGGATACAAATTGATATTAAACTAAAAAAACAGCATGATAACCTCAAAGATATACAGCACATTTATACTGGCAATCATGTCTACAATAGCCTTTGCACAAACGGAACAACCGCAAGACAGCGTCACAGGTCATAGCAGGACTGTGCCCGAAATCCGTCAGGAATTACTTGAACATATTCGGACAATATTCACTTAATGGCCAACGTAACTCTAAAATGGGGTATATGGTTCCCGATCTCTATATGCAGAGCCATTTCGGAGGTACACTCGACTACATGTTCAATGATAAATTCGGTATTACCGGGGGAGCTGTCCATGAATTTAATCCAATAAAAGGGCACTGGGAAACCACCCCTGTTTTCGGTCCCGTAATTCATCTAAAAAAGAAATAAAGGATTCACGGCAAGCTGATTATTTTCATATCTTTGCGACACTAAAGATAAACCCAACGGATATGAAGAAGCTGATATTCTTTTTGCTGCTGTTACTGAGTACGGCCTCACTTTCTGCACAGTCGGAATTACCGTCCGACAGCATCCGGCATTTGCCCTCTACCGTCAAACAATACGGAGACTTCCTGATCGACATGAGACTGTTTATGGCAGCTCCTCCCAAACTACCGGAATATAAATTCGAGCTACCCGATGCGAGCAAAGATTATAGCCGAATATTCAGTCTAAATCCCGACATTATAATGACACAAGGGTTATCCAATGTATTCACGCCCTCTCTTTCATACGGATTTGGTGGTTTCTTCTCGTCTCCACAACAACTCCAGATGGGATCGTTTAAACTGAAAAACGGCATGCGCCTGAATACATACGGAGAATATAATGCCAAAGGCCAGAAGGTGCCTAACCATGGTGCCATGCCATGGGAAAAGAATAACTTCAAAGGTGCTTTTGAAATGAAATCTTCCGATGGTAATTTCGGTATCCGCATCGAGGTTCAACAAGGACGCTACTATCCATATTAAAAAAGAAAGAAATGAAAAACATACTGATTATCGGTGCAAACGGATTTACGGGTCGCCGGATACTGAACGATTTGTCGGCTAAACCTATCTACAATGTCACCGGATGTTCTTTAAGAGATGATATCTGCCCCGGAAAGGGTTACCGTTTTGTACGTACAGATATTCGGGACACAGATGCCGTACAAAGGTTATTCAATGAATCCCAACCGGACATTGTAATCAATACTTCTGCCCTTTCGGTGCCGGATTATTGTGAAACTCACCATGCAGAAGCTGAAGCCACGAATGTAACGGCTGTTGAAACCATTTCACATGCCTGTGAACAGTATGGCAGCCGTTTCATCCATCTGTCAACTGATTTTGTATTTGATGGTAAAAGCAATCAACTCTACAAAGAAGAAGATGAAGCCTCTCCGGTCAATTATTACGGAGTTACGAAACTGAAAGCTGAAAAAGTGGTGGCTGATTGCTGCAGCAATTATGCAATAGTGCGTGTAGTTGTTGTTTATGGAAAGGCTCTCACGGGGCAGCATGGCAACATTCTTCAGTTAGTTGCCAACCGGTTGAGAAAAGGGGAAACAATTCGTGTTGTATCCGACCAATGGCGTACACCGACTTTTGTAGGAGATATTTCGGAAGGAGTAGAAAAACTGATGTTTCACCCCTCCAACGGAATCTATCACATTTGCGGGAATGAATGTCTCACAATTGCCGAAATCGCCTACCGGGTAGCCGATTTTCTGAAACTGGACCGTTCTTTGATTGAGCCCGTCACTACCGAAGAAATGCAAGAGGCTACTCCCCGTCCCCGCTTTAGCGGATTGAGCATTGAAAAAGCTAAAACTGAAATCGGATACAACCCACACACGTTGGAAGAAGGAATGGCAGCCTGCTTGTCTGAATAGTATCGACACTTATATTTTTTCACCACAGAGGAGACACAGAGGGCACAGAGTTTTAATGTTCTTATTTGACGTATTCGCAAAATCAGATATTAATCCTCTGTGTCCTCTGTGGTGAAAAAGCGGGCTTCATCCTAACTTCTCCAACAATTCTTCAATGCTCCCCACCGTCACCACTTCTCCTTCCTGCAGATGCATAATGAATCCATTACCCTCTTTCAAATCACCGGTTTCGATATAAATATCGGACTCGATGTTACGATTTGCCAGAATTCCATTACGCTGCAAGGCTTTACGTACCATGGCATATTTCTGTCCGTGCCCTACCAGACGTATTCGTGATGTATATTCATTATCTACCCGGAACAAACCGGTCTCCAGATCGAATACAATACCTTTACGAGCGAAGAAACTACTCAATTTACCACTTAGGGAAAGATCCTCGGGAGTGCCGATAGTCACTCCATTCATCTTATCCATCAGCCATATTTTATCGGCAATCTGTAAAGCCAACTCTAAGTCGTGGGTAGAAAGAAAAATCGTTTTGTTGGTCTGCCGGCTCAGTTGGTGGAGCAATTGCATCATCTCCACTTTACTGGGAAAGTCGAGAAAGGCTGTCGGTTCATCCAGAAAAATCAGCGGGGTTTCTTGTGCCAGTGCTTTGGCAATCATTGCTTTCTGGCGCTCACCATCACTCAGGGTATGTACCATGCGGTGCGCCAGATTCTCAATCTTTACCAGAGCAATAGAACGTTCAACCACCTCTTTGTCTTCTCCACGGAGTGTTCCCCAAAAACCGGTATACGGACTCCGGCCTAAACCTACAAGCTCGTGTACCGTCATATTGCGTATGTCACATTTCTCGGTGAGCACCACACTAATCACAGTCGACAACTCCTTGTCGGTATACGCATCGATTTCCTTACCCACAATCTCTATCTTGCCTCCCAGTTTAGGCTGAAAAGCCGAAAGCGTACGCAACAAAGTAGACTTCCCCACTCCATTAGCGCCCAGTAAGCAAGTCAATTCGCCACAGTTAATGCCGGCATTGATGCGGTCGGCCACCACTTTGACATCGGTCTTTCCCAGATAGCCTATCGAAAGGTTCTCTATATGAATGGTCTTCTGCTTCATATCTTTATTCACTTAATTCACTTTTACGTTTACGGAACAACACAGATGCCACGACCGGCGCACCGACCAATGCTGTCACGGAGTTGACGGGAAGTGCCCCCTCGAACCCCGGCATACGGGCCACCAGATTACACACCAAAGCCAGTGATGCCCCCGCCAGCAAAGTAGCCGGCATCAGGATGCGGTGATCTGAAGTGTGAAAGATGGCACGGCAAAGGTGGGGAACCGCCAAACCGATAAACATGATCGGACCACAATAAGCCGTCACAATGGCGACAAGCACTCCCGAACAAGAGATTACCAACAGCCGGGCACGCTTTATGTTCAATCCCAGGTTACGGGCATATCCATCGCCAAGCAGCATCAGGTTCATGGTTTTAATCAACAGGAAAGAGAGCGGAATCAGTACGACCATAATGCAGACAAACAAAGTCATCTGATCTCCGGAGACACGGGCAAAACTTCCCAGTCCCCAGATCACATAGGCACGGATATCTTCTTCCACACTAAAATATTTGAGTACACCGATGATAGCACTTGCCACATACCCAATCATCACACCGATTATCAACAGTGTGACGTTCCCTTTCACTTTTTGCGACACATATACAATAAGTGCCATAACCGACAAGGCTCCGATAACAGCCGCTAACGAAAGTGCCACTTCACCCATATATCCCAGTTTGCTAAGTGCCACACCTCCCAACGCACCGGACAGCAATACGACAAAGGCTACCCCCAGACTGGCACCGGAACTGATTCCAAGTACGGAAGGTCCCGCCAGCGGATTACGGAATACGGTTTGCATCTGCAAACCACTGATGGAAAGCCCGGCACCGGCCACTAAAGCTGTCAGGGCCTGTGGCACACGTGATTTCCAGATTATATTCTGCCAGATAATGGACTCATCTGTCCCTCCCCAAAGTATGTTCCATACCGAACCGATAGGGATGGAAACCGAACCCAAAAGAAGGTTCAACAGGAAAAAGATAAAAATAGATGCCGCTATAAGCAACATAAGAGGTACTGTCGGTCGTTTCATCAGGCAGATCAATTGAGGCGTTCGTAATAAACAGGAGTATAATCGGGCAACAAATCCGGATGAAAAGCTTTAATCAAATCCTCCAGTACAACTTCCGGCTGGGTAGGCATACTTTCATAAAACGGCTTCTCCCGCATATTGCAATAGATCACCCCTTTATCACGGAAAGCCCGGAAATCGGCATATCTCGGATCTTCGCTTTTCAGTGCATCATAAGAAAAGACTCCGTCGAAACTATTGACGATGCGCCAATAATCGGCATTCTCTGCCTGGCTATACACCGTTTCAAAATCGAGCGTGACACCTCCCGAACGGGGATCGTCTTTCAAGAAATAGTCGGCTCCTGCGTCACGGAAAAGTTGTGCCAGAAAGCTCTTACCTCCTACAGCATACCAGTTGCCTCCCCGAATTTCTCCACTGAAAACTACCGGACGCTTTTCTACATGGGCAACCCGCTCTTTCAGTTCGTTATAATGCTTTTCAATAGCCGCAAACTTCCGGTTGGCCGTTTCTTCTTCACCTATAAAAAGTCCGATAAACTTAATCCACTCGGCCTGCCCCAACGGAGTCATCTCTTTGTAACCCAGATGCGGAACCAGCGGAATACCTACTTCACGCATGGCATCGTATCCGCCTCGTTTGAATGGTGAGATGAAAATGACATCGGGATTTACACTCATGATTACTTCGTTATCGAAATTCCCCTCAATACCTATCTTAGCTGTTTTCCCTTGCTTCAGACGTTCGTTCATCTCTTTGTTGAAAAGATGGCGGGTGCTCGTAATACCTACCACATGACTTAAAGCATCCAGTTTAATGAAATTTGATAACTGCAAGGAGGTCATACAGATAACACTTTTAACAGGCGTTTCTATAACCGTATAGTCAGCAGGAATATTTTCGGGTTTCACACCTCTGGGTACAAGCGCATAATGAAAAGACTCGCCGCCTTCCTTCTGCGGATCACTGATATCGACCAAACGGCAAGTGGGTGTATAAGTCACTCTGAATCCTTTGGCATAAACAGGTGTGATACGGATGGAAGAAGTATCGGCCGCCTCACAGGTTACAGTTGTTACGTTCTGGTTGTTCTTCGGACGGCAACCGGCAAAAGAAATACAGGCCAGCAGTGCGCATCCAATCAGGAATTGTTTCATCGGTATTCGTCTTTTAATTCAGATTATAGCGGTCAAAGATACTTAATAATTCTTGTTTCATAGGGATATTTTCCTCACTTTTGCAGAACATTAAGATGATAAACCGATAGCAAATGACAACATCACACCCCATACGTTTCGTATCTTTAGGACCGGGTGAACCGGACCTGATAACGCTGAAAGGATTCAAAGCCCTGCAAACGGCCGACTGTATCTTTTGTCCTGCCACCATGACCCGCGACGGGAAATCTTCGTCACGGGCACTTTCCATTCTGGATACTCTCGGATTCTCGGACACCATACAATGTTTCCGGCTTCCAATGGACAAAGATCGGACACAAGCTCTAAAAGCCTACGAAGCTGTATACGAAAGCAGCAAAACACTCCGTGCGGAAGGGAAAAACATTGTAATTGTGGCGGAAGGAGATGTAGGTCTCTACTCTTCCATCCATTATATTTACGACAAGCTGCGGGAAGACGGTATCCCTGTAGAACAGATTGCAGGTATTCCCGCTTTTATAGCTTCCGGAGCAATGGCAGGCATGCACATCGTCAGCCAGGAAGAACGGCTGATTATACTACCCGGACTTGTCACAACCAAAGAGCTGGAAGATTACCTGAAGCAACAAACCGTAGTGGTCATTATGAAGCTCTCGCAATGTGTAGAAGAAGTACACCAATGCATAAACAGCCATCCGGAATATCAGTATCACTATTTTGAGAATGTAGGAACAGAGAAGGAATACTACTCTTGCTCCAACGAAGAACTCCGTGAGAAGAGATTCCCCTATTTTTCAGTAATGATTATCAGGTTCTGACCGGACTTTATCCGGTGAAGGTCTTGAACTACCTATAGACGAGTTGTGTACCCCGGCATATACCGGTTGTACAACTCGTCATGGACCAGTTGTGTAACTCGCACGAATCTTTCATTTACCCTGCCTTCCTCTCATACAAAAACGCGTTTCGATCTTCCATCTTCCACCTTTTAGAGTGCATATCGTTGATTGTGAGATG
>OOBI01000433.1_pt1 | contig 38200 bp, 34 predicted proteins | sample 1671081 | NCBI WGS metagenome assembly OOBI01 (sample SAMN06348120, study PRJEB24527) | human gut metagenome | biome: human gut; feature: ankylosing spondylitis patient; material: feces | host: Homo sapiens | place: China | collected 2015-10 | reverse complement strand
ATTGATGGAAACAAGGGAAAAGAAGTTTTATATGGCGATATTAAATATAACGACATAACCTATCTGAAACTTTATGCGAATAAAGAAGGGAAAATGGTATTTGATGTCAGTCCATTGATTCAGGAAACATTGGATAAGGTATCTACGAATAATTTTATCGGAAATTCGGTGCGTAAATTATTTCAGAATGACGTAAGAATTTCATATGATCAGATAGAATACCTGCTTGATGAAAAAATTGTCTCAATAGAAGATGAAGGTGTTTCCAGAAATTTATTGGAGCAAATAGCTGATGGAAAAAAGAAAGATTATACGATTTTCCAGAACAAAAAGGTCGAAAGTCAAGATAGACTTCTTGGCGATAACGCTTATTACTTTGATATTACCTTAGATGATTATGATACGAAAATCAGAGTAGGTATTCCCAAAAAGAGCCAGGATAACAGGATTTCCATGATGATATATGCAGGTCAGATTACATGGAGCTTTGTTTGTGATTATATCGATGCAGAGATAGCAGAAATTGAGATGCCAGCGAGCACAGTTTCAGATGATACCATTGAAACTTTAAAGTCTATCTATTCTATGTATCTGGAATGGAAAGAAAAACAGGAATAGGATATTGCGATGCGACGGAAAGAATCATAGTAAATGAATAGATTTAAATTATCAGAAAATCTGTTCGTTTAAAGATGATAAGACACAAATCATCAGGGAGGGAGGACAGAGTTATATTTTGTGTCATCAAAAGAAAAAAGAAGGGAGAAACACCATGAAGTGTCCAAATTGTGGTAAAGAATTAAATCCAGGAGATAAGTTCTGCAAAGGATGTGGAACAAAAGTGGAAGGAAATTTAGCTGGAGCAGGAACAACAGAGAAAGGAGAAACAAACACGTTTTCTGAAAATGATTTTCAGACACCAGAGGGGTCAGAAGAAAGAACAACAAATATTGGAAAAGTAAATTATCTGATCAGAAGTTTCTTCTTCGGTTTGGGTGATGTTGCAGTGATATCTGTGATTTTGTATAGTGTGTGCAGCATGCTGAAGGGTACATTTGGAAGTTCTTATTATGGAACTACAAATGCATTTGGATTTTTTTTCGGTTTTTTAGAGGTGATCGCTGGTATTGCTTTTTTTGTATCACTGGGAATTACAATATACACAAGAGTAGTTGGCTCCGGCAAAGAGAATGTTGATGAGGCAATGCAAAAATCATTTGCAATGCTGGAAAAACGTGTGCTACATAAACTCAATGTTGACATGGAACAGATCAGTGAGGTAGAACCAATTGTTATTGGCGGCATGGGTCTTTCTCCGGATGAAATCAGCGATGGCACAGCAACAAAACATAAACTGATAGCAAAGTTTGGGAAGATATTTACCAAGGATCCTGTTGAAGGATATCGTTTGGGAATAGATGGAGTGCCAAGATATTCTCTTGTGCAGACTACGATATATGCATTTACAGACTCGCAGTTGTTAGTATACAGTGGTAATATGGATATTGCTACCGGAGCAGTGTATAAGGAAAGTGCTGACGAAATTTTTTATAAAGACATTAATAGTATAGCACGAGAAGAAGTAATGAAGAAAATCAAAATTGGTATATTTAAAAAACGGTATTATACGGTGAAGTATGTTACGTTTGATGTATGTGGTATTCAGAAACGAGTATCATTTGATTCGAGAATTACTCCAAACGCGGAGGCTAGCTTAACTGGTATGGAGAGTTATATCAGAGAAAAGAAGTTTTAAAAACTGATATATAAGAAGAACTGAATATTGCCAAGAATCATGCTGCCCAGTTAATGGGCAGCATGATTTTTAAAAAACATCTTTTTATAATAGAAAAGTAAAAAGCAGAAACTGATAAAGTATAAATTTTACATATGGAGGAATCTTGAATGGCAAGATATCTAGTTGGAAATGAGGAAGAAGCAATTTAATATTCACAACCTTTTTTTTAGAAAAAATTGTCAAAATAAATATAAAATACAATTATCAAAGGATAAAGAAATTCTAAGAAAGCCAATACGGAGAGGTAGTGAAAAAGATGAGAAGGAAAAAGCAGCCAGATTCCCTGGAGAAAACAGGATTAGAAGAAATACGCTAATCCAGTATTTCAGCTTTCATAAAGGAATACTGGATGCGATAGAATAGGTGCATTACTATAAAAACAAGAGCAAATATATAACAAAAGATGGAGGAGATTTCAAAATGGAAACAAATAACAAAAAAACAACACGAATACTTGCTGTTCTTTGCATTGCAGTGGCGGTTATCTGCATTATAGGTTTTTTTGCTAAAAAAGCATACAATCGTCATCAGGAAGAAATTCGTCTGCAGGCCATTGAAATAAAGAATGGAGAAATTGATCAGGAGTATGAAAACTTCGAAAAAGAAGAAAACAGGGATAAAAGGCTGAAAGTGTTGAAAAACGAAGTGAAAAATGCGGCAGACTATGAAAAAGCGGAAAATGCCTATGAGGAGTGTTCGGCGCATTATGCAAAAGTGATTGCGCAGATGAAGAATTACTTTGTATCAGATTATGATAATACTATTAAATCTATTTCTGATAAAGTAGGATCTGATGTAGAAAAAGTAGAAGATAAAGATGCTCTTTCATCTGCCAGCACTGATTTCACTTCTTTTAAAGAAACTCTAAAAAATGATTATGAAAATTACAATACTATTGAAAAAGATAAATTTGATGAATACAATAGTACTGTTGATGAATATGTTAAAAAATACAATGATAGAGTAGCAGCTATCGAAAAAGCTGAAGAGGAGGCTCGTAAAAAAGCTGAGGAAGAAGCAAAGAAAAAGGCTGAAGAAGAGGCCAAAAAGAAGGCAGAAGAAGAAGCTGCTGCTAAAGCTGCACGGGAGGAAGCTGAAAGAAAAGCTGCTGAAGAAGCTGCTGCTGCTAAAGCTGCTCAGGAATCTTCTAGTTCCAGTGGAAATTCTTCTTACTATAATGATTCTTATGATAACAGTTATGATAATAGTTCTAGTTATAGTGGAGGATCAAGTAGTTCTGGAAGTTCTAGTAGTGGATCTGATTATTCTGGAAGTAATGACTATAGTGGATCAAGTTCATCTGGAGGAAATAGTGGAATTTCTTCTGGAGCAAATTATGGTTGGGCAGAAGGATCTGATGGAAATAGAGTAGAAAATTATTATGATCCAAGTACTGGAGATACATGGGATATGAATGGTAATTATCAAGGTAATATGAATGATTGGCTTTGGGATTAATAATTTTGTTTAAACTTATTTTTAAGGAGAGTGTTTAAGATTTGAAAAAAAGTTATAGTGATTTAAATGAATTCCTGAATGATGTTCATGAGGATGTAGATCTTAGAGACTAACAATATAGAGAAATGTGAAAATATTTTTATAATGCAAAATCATGTGCCAAACAGAAAAACACTATGGTAAGGACAAAAAGATCAGAAGGAATAGTTTGTAAAACGAATATCAAGTACAGTTTAACCAAAGCTGCGTAGCGAAGCGGATTGCGAATATTCTTTGACGCAGACAGAAATGGAGTGGAAAAAACTATGATGACAAATGATAAAAAAACGATAAAAGAAATAACAGGATTAGATATAGGCAAGGTATATTTTGAAAACTCTGAAACAGATGAGTTGTATGATATGACCCCAATACTATTTGATAAAAGTTCTGGAAATTTTCATATGTTGCCGAAAAATATGCCAGATGTTGAAAAAGCAATACAAGGAATTGAAAATAAGCGTGAAAAAATCGAAGCGGCTTTGGAGGATGCTTTAAAGGAAAACGAAAACTTAAAAGGCAGATATAAAGTGAACAAAAGATGTGGTAAAGGGAGAAGTGCAGTTTTAAAAGATACAGGCATGATTCATGCGTTTGATTATATTAGAGTTGAAGGTGATAAGGGAGAAAAGTACGATATAATGTTTTCTCGATTTTTTATTAGCGATGACAATAGTGTAAATTGTAAATTATGCGCTTATCAATTTGGCTTTTCAGAAAAAACAATGAGTTCGTATTTATTATATCCGAAATCTTGTGAAGCAAAAGAAAAAGGTAGTTTAGAATTAAACTATGAATATTATAATCCAATTATAACTTATATGGAGGATGGCTCAGATATAGATATGCTGGTTAATGAATTTCTGGATTATATAAAAAGAAAAAGCAGCAGAGATGTAAAAAATGATCTACGCAATGAGTGACATTCACGGTCAATACGATCGCTTCCAGAACTTGCTCCATCAACTGAATTTGCAAAAAGAGGATAAACTCTACATCCTTGGTGATGTGGTCGATCGTGGACCGCATCCCATGAAAATTCTGCAGTATATGATGAAACATCAAAATATCATCCCCATTATTGGAAATCATGAGGTCATGGCACTGCCGAACCTAAAGCTACTGGTACCGGAAATTTCGAAAGACTTTTTACAGGGATTGTCACCGGAAGAGTACCAGAATTTTGCCCAGTGGACATTAACGGGAGGTACCGATACCATTCAGGATTTCCGAAAGCTGCCGACGGAGGAACGACGGCAGATCATGGAATACATAGAATCGTTTCGTCCATATGGAAAGGAAACGATAAACAGCCAGGAATACTGGCTGGTACACGCAGGGCTTGATGAATTTTCGGAAACCAAAGAATTGGAAGAATATACGGTAGACGAGCTGGTCTGGACAAGGATAGATTACGAAATCCCTTATTTTGAGGATATTATCGTAGTCAGCGGCCATACACCGACGCAAAAGATTCTCGGAAACAGCAAACCGGGATTTATCTTTCGGGCAAATAATCACATCGCGATTGACTGTGGAGCAGCAATGAGGTCGGGAAGACTGGCGGCGATTTGTCTGGACACCGGGGCGGAGTATTATGCGGAGGTTTAGCAGAGAAAAAAAATTTACCGATGATTGTGGTGAAAAATATCTGTAAACCAGTGGTTGAATGACAACGCCGCGATAGGGTGCTATCATAAATCATATCAAGAAAAGCGATATTACTTGGCAAAATAAAGCAAGTAGTAAAGCGGATTGTGAAGATTCTTTAAAATTGGCAGCTAATCGGATTTACTTCATTGCAGAATGTTGTCGTGGGTTCGAATCCCACTGGAACTTGAAAAAGTTCCGTAGCTCAGCGGGTAGAGCTCATAAGAAATCCGGTGATATCGCCGAAAAAGATGCCGACAGCTATTGTCACTTACTTCAAATTTAGGGTGGTTGAGTGACAAGATACGTCGGCATTCTTTATTATCAGACACTCTGCGGATAGACGAAAAGGGAGAAGGTGCGGACATGAAAGAGAGATACAAAGACTATTTGTTTAAAAAGGGCTACCGCAATCCCACTGGCTTTAGACGGTGGGTTAAGGTAGCCAAACATAAAAAGTAATGTTATACTTACGTTATGAGAACATGGAAGGCAAAAAAAGACATAAGTATTTATTACCGTATTATATTATTTTCGTTTGTAAGTATAGGAAGGAGAGTAATCATGAAGCATTTTGACATCCCGGTCGGCGTTTCCGACTTTGCAGAGATTCGGAAAAACCCTGGGTATGAGCATGCTGGAAAATTTTTTCGATATACGAAAAGACAGCAAGGAACTGTTTGAAGGACTGGAAATCATGGAAAATCCGGCGTTATGTAAAAAATGGATGAATCAGTGGCCGGTTATCTTTCTTTCCCTAAAAGATGTCGATGGACTGAGTTATGAAGAAGCGGAAAATGCGTTCGTACAATTGATCGGAAGGGAAGCAGCAAGGTTCTCTTTTTTGCGGGAAAGTACGAAACTTTCTGATGTTGAGAAAAAACAGTATGATGCTTTTAACGTAATAAAAAATGGAGAATACTGGATGGATAAGGGATTTCTGGTTTCCTCATTGAAAGTTTTATCGCAGCTTTTATGCCGTTTCTATGGTCAGAAAACGCTGATTCTGATTGATGAATATGATGTCCCGTTGGACAAAGCATTCCAGCATGGATATTATCCTCAAATGGTATCTTTGATTCGGGGCATATTCGGACAGGCACTGAAAACGAATGAGTTCCTGCAGTTTGCAGTCCTGACAGGGTGCCTTCGAATTTCAAAAGAAAGTATCTTTACCGGATTGAATAATTTTAAAGTATATGCTGCAGACGATGTCCGGTATGAGGAAGCATTTGGATTTACAAACGAAGAGGTAGAAAAACTTCTGACAGATTACAGGCTGCAGAATCATTTTGGGGAAGTAAAAGAGTGGTACGATGGTTATCGCTTTGGAAATGCGGATATTTACTGTCCCTGGGATGTTATCAATTATGTGGATGATTTATCAGGGAATGACAAAGCACAGCCCAAGGCCTACTGGATCAACAGCAGCGGAAATGATCTTGTAAAACGGTTGATTGAAAAGGCCGATACAACGACCAGAGACGAGATTGAGCAGCTGATCATGGGAAATGCAGTAGAAAAGAGAATTCGTCTGGATCTGACGTATGATGAGATCAATCAGCGAATCGAAAATATGTGGAGTGTATTGTTTACGACGGGATATCTTACACAGACCGGCAGTGAAACGGATGGAAGATACAGACTCGTCATTCCAAATAAAGAAGTACGTGAGGTCTTTATTCTCCAGATCAGAGAATGGTTTGAACAGGTGATTGCAAATGACAGGGCGTCTACGGAGAAAATCAACCGCGGATTTCTTGAGGGGAAAACCGAGGATATTCAGCAGGAGCTGACTATGTTTCTTGGCAAAACAATCAGTATTCTTGATACAAGGGCGAGAAATGAAGAAAAAGAAATCTTTTATCATGGTATTTTGCTTGGGATTCTGAAAAATAATTCCGGCTGGGCAGTCAAATCAAACAGAGAATCAGGAAATGGTTTTGCGGATATTCTGATCAAGCCGAAAAATCCAGATACCGGGATCATTTTGGAGCTAAAATATGCACGCTCCATCAACGATCTCGACCAGGCATGCGAAAGAGCGTTGAACCAGATCAAGGATCGTGGATACGATCAGGAACTCAGAGAAGATGGGCGGAATGACATTTTGACATATGGGATTGCATTTTGGAAAAAGCGGTGCAAGGTTGTGGTTAAAAAAATATAGGAAATGAGCTTGATTCTTGGTACTCCATAAATGGTAGAAAAAGGAGGAACCCCACAGGTAGTGTTGTGTTGAAATGCTAGGGACTGGAAAATTAGTGCTTGCTGCTTAAAACAAACAACAATGAGAATTTTATATCGGTGCCACAAATGATTTTTATATGATGCAGTAAATGCCATTAGGAGCGATAATATGCTATTAGAGAATTTAAGACAATTAAAGGAAGATATGCGAAACAAGGGATGGACAATATGCAGCTTCCTTTTTAAATATAAGAAAATAGAGTATATTGTACTTGTAAAGAGATTTGTAGGAACTGAAAAACGAATTGATAAATATGCACTTGTAAAATTACATTTTATGAAAGCGAATAATTTATCAGATGAGTTACAAGTTGAGGCAAATGTAAAAAAATTAATTGTTGATCCCAAGAAATTGAGAGAATATTTTGGAATTGAATACAGAGAAAATCTTGGAAATATTCTTCAGCAATTCACTGAAAACTTAGGAAGAGTGATTCCTACAAAAATGTCAGAAAATTCTTCGAAAATGGAAAAAAGTGCGATGGTTCGGTCTCTGAGTAAGAGTGATTCGGAAGATCCAAATAAGATTTATTGTAATAAAGTTCGAAGAAATCGAGATGGTGGGCAAAGAAGTGAATTTAATTCAGATAAAACCAGACTTTTAAGGCCAATGTTGTTCAGAGAGTTTTGTAATGATAAAAGCATCAGCTTTTGCTATTATGCAGATAAAGAGATGGAAAATGATGATGCCACTATAATACGTAATTTTTCAAAATGATTTTCGAATACCCTGTTTGGGTGAGACATTAGCTGAGAATTTTGAGTGAAGAAAATATATGATATTTGATTTTTAAATACGTTGACACGATTCTGCTGTTCGTTTAAAGTGCAGCAAGAGCGTATGAAAGCCTCATAGCCATAGGAGAAAATTTATGGGATCAGAAAACAAATCCTGGAAAGAAAAAGTACAAACAGAAAGCGTATGGATTCCTTCTTCGGAATTGAGATGGATCCCGGACATTATAGTCCAAAAGTACGAAGAACTTCGAAAAATTATTGTGGAATGTGGTAACTCGTATCAGGCAATCCTGTGTGCAAAGGATTTTGTTGAAATTTCCTTACGGATTTCTGCCATTATGGGCCTCATTATAGTGAATCATAATATGACAAAAGAAAAGGATTTTATAGCAGGAGAAGAGATCTGTAACAGAGAACAGGAGCGGGAAACTTCGAGAGAGATTCTGAAGTTAGTACTGACGGGGACCATTACCATGGGTGGCTGGCAGAATCTAAATGATACGTTAATTAAGTCAAGTAGCGTTCTTCTCATTGATGAGTCCATAGAAAAGATTCTAAAGAAAACCTGTGAGCTGGCGAACACCAAAATTACAAACGGTGTTAAGGGTCGGGAAAAGTATCATAGTGTGGTAAATTGGCGTAATTTGGCAATAGCTCATGGAATCATTACAATGGATGAGGAAAGATACTGGAGGCAACTGAAAGACTTATTATTCGCCATTAACAGATATCTAGGCAAGAGTGAAAGGGAATTTTGTGGTCTGAATGAGCTGTATCAAAATGTCTTTTTGGAACAGGCAGGCGTAGAACGGCTGGTTTTACATGCGGGCGGAAAGAAATATGAGACAGGATTTTTCTTGCAGAAATCGAAAAATGAGCTGTTTTTCTTTGATTCATACAATGAAAAAAAACATGAGGTAAAACTCATCAATTTTGCCGGAGAATCGAAGAAATATAAAAACAGTGTTTGCTTTGAAACGCTGGACAGACAGTTAAAATACCTGTCAAAATTGTCAGAAGAAAGTGAAAAAAATTCAAAGAGCAGAAAACGTAGGCCGAATAAGATTGAGATGACTGGCGAGGGCGAACAAAAACTTGCATGCTTAAAAAATGTTGAACAGATAGAAGAAGCCGTTTTTCTGCTCGGAAAAATTAAGCAGAAAATGGATGAGCTGCAGTCCGGAATTCTGTTTTTGCAGATGGAACGTGGTACGGGAAAAACAACACTTAGCAGAATGCTGGACGGGCGTTATGCGGGTAATGTTCGGCAGAAAGATCTGAACGCGATTGTGCGGGCATATTACGTGGGAGACCTGAATTATATTACAAAAAGCACGAAGAATCCTGTGATTGGTGATTTTTGTAAAGGAATACCAGGGGTGTACGAGAATCACCCGGTTAAGGGAGCAATCGGACGGTATAATGAACAGGATCAGGAAATTCACCCAAAATCCATGTCGCAATTGAAAGCAGAGCTGGAGGATGAAAAGACGTCTGGAGCGGCTATGGTGGAATTATTATCTCTGTATCGTGATATTTACACGGATCTGGATGACAGCCATGAGCTGCGCGAGCAGTACGAGGACAATCGCCTGGTTCTTATCATTGACGGAATCGACGAGCTTGGAAGTTCTACTATGGAACTGCTACGGCATTTGCCTTCTCAGGCAGATTTTGAGCGGAACGCTTATGCAAAGAACATTTTTATTCTGATGACGGCAAGGAAAGAAGAAGAAAGTGGCCTGACGGAGGACTCAAAAGAGGCAATTTCTTTTGTGAAATCCTTACTGCGGAGCCGGGAAGCAATTATTTCTGTAGATTCTCATGCAAAAGAATCCGTGGAACTGTTGCGAAAATATCTGAAAAAGTATCAGCCACAGATGACAGCAGAGATTGTTGACCAGGCGATTCAGAAAGCAGAGTATAAATTTTTGTATGTGAAACCGTATCTGATTTTCGGTGATCGTATTTATCGGGATGGACATAAAACGGCAAAAGCGGTTGCAAAAAATTATATTCAGGAAATGATTCAGAGATATTTTGGAATGAGCTTACAGTACTTGTACCGGGTGATGGGTGCGATTGCTTTATTCGGGAAAATTTCTATTCATGATATCTGCCGGAATATTTTTTCAACGGGGGTAACCTTCGATGCAATCGGCTGTATCAACGATCTGATGCCACTGCTGACGGTAAGCAGAGGAGACGGGGAAAGCCTGTATGAGTACGCAGATACGGAGTACCGTGAGTACATATTGGAAAAATTTCCCATGGTGCTTGCAGAATGCGGCAGAGTGTATCTGGACTCGTTTCAGGCTTGGTATGAGGAAAAACAGGAATGCCTGAAACAATATAAAGGATATTACATCACGGCGCAGAGTCTGAAAGCAAGTGAAATCAGAAAGATTTTATGTAGCGAGGAATATCCGAAATTTTTGAGCAGAGTTCTGGAAAGCGTTGTTTACTTGGAAAAAACAGGAGAACTGCGAGAATACATTGAACTTCCGTTCGTGGAAAAACTTGCGGAGTTTCTTGTGCAGGGCGTTGAAACGATTGTGACGCGATCCGTGTGGGAAGAACTACAGGCAAGAATGCCCGGTCTTTATGGTGTCCTTCTTGAAAAGAGGCGTGGAACAGGAAAAATAGCGATAGAGCTGCTGGATCCATATCTATCGAAGCATCCATTTCTTCTTGAAAAAATAGGAGAACATTGTAAAAACAATCCGGCAGACAGCTGGTACGATGTGATCTTTCGAAATGATCCGTGGAAAATCTCCGATACAAAGAATATGGGATATGGTCCATATAGGAACCAGTATAAAACGGAGTTTGCAAAAGAATTATGGAGCCAGGCAGTGGATATCATGGATGCCAGACGGAATGAGATATCGCTTGCCCGTTATCTGTATGCGAAAGCAGAAAAAGAAATAAACAGTCAGAAACTTGTGATCAGTCTGGCAAGATATCTGGAACGGATGGTACTGTCCTGGGATGATTTGCCGGAAAGAAGCAAATATCTTTCTGTACTGGTTCGGGCGTATCTGAGCAATGCAGCTGCGTTCAAAGAATATCTGCAGGATAACCGGCCGTCAATCCAGAAAGTTCTTTCGCTGCCGGAAGCGGAAAAAACAGACATCGAGCTGGTGAACGAACTGAAAAGTAAAATGGAATCTGAAAATATTCTGGAAACGATACGTCTTGCCCGGGAATCATTGAGAAAAGGAGCCTGGTATCAGGTATCGGATTTCCTATATCAAATAGAGGAAGAAAAAGAAAGAATTTCTTCAGATGACCATGATTTTACAGAAATGTATGTGCAGTTTACAGAGGAGATAGAAGAAATGGCAGACAGGGAAGAAGCGGTCTGCCGTATTCTTGTTTTTTCTCATTTTGAGACACTTTATGGTGCACTGCCGGAAGACGGAAAATGCAGAAAACTGGAAGAATATCTGGACATGATAAGCAGAAAAGAGCAGTGGAAGCCGGAATTCTGGCTGAGATACGCCTGGAGTGTCTATCGACACTATTTTGGTCACAGGAAAGAGTTTATAAAAGTCCGGCAGTGTTTTTCTGTTTTTGGCGGGATCAAATGGTGTACTGTGGACGATGTGATATGGGAGAACAGCATTGCTGTACTGAAGGATCTACGGAAGCAGAAAGCAGCCGCAGAGTATCTGGCGGGAGTGAATGTTCTGGAAAAATACGCGGACAGTGTTTCTGATGTGCAGCAGATGAAACGGCTGCAGAACCGGTATCAGAATGCATCCAGTGATCCGGCAGGTATGGAGGAACTAACGACAAAAATGCGTGCGCTGACCGGAAGAAAGATGGAACAACTGTGTTCCGATTTTGAAGAATATGATGTGATGAATGATCCGTATCTGCAGAAAAAACTGGAGACAGAGAATTCTGAAATGATTATGATTCTTGGAATACTTCAACAATTAAAGATAGAAGTTCCGAAAGAATACAGGAAAAAAATCTGTGAAGTACTGACGACACAGGAAAGAAAAGCAGCACAGGAGGGAAAAGTATGGTATCAAGAGCAGCTGAAAAAATGGAAGGGGGATTCTGGTGGCATATAAAAATACAGAACTGATCAAGAAGTTTAATGTTGTGCGGGATTATATCCGGGATTTTTTTCTGTATGGATATAAAAAACGTGGGGACTTCGAAGAGAAGAGTAAAAGAACCTACGAAGAACATTACCGGCAGATCAGAAGCTGGCTGAAAGAGTATATGTATACGAGACAGTCTGCATCCGGGAAAGCGCAGATGATTTCGGTAGACAGCCGGGAAGTGATACATAACCCTTTATATAAGGCTTTTAAGACGCGATCCTTCACTGATCTTGATCTTTTATTACATTTTTTCATTCTGGATATTCTGTCTCAAAAGAAAGATATATCGATTTCTGATATGGCAAAGGAGCTGCAGGGAAGATATTTTGATGCAATGAAGCAGGATGAAGTGATCAGAGAGAGCGACAAAAGTGTTCAGATAGCCGAAAGACCAGTCAGAGCGAAACTGCAGCATTATACAGAACTTGGTTTGCTGACGCAAAGAATCGGAGTAAGAAATACACAGTATTATTCTTTGGCACCGGATCAGACAGATCTGAGTTCCTGGTTTGATGCGATTTCGTTTTTCTCAGAAATTTCTCCGGTTGGAGTTGTAGGATCGTTTCTTCTGGATCATAAGAAAATAAGGGATAAGCGGTCATACGTTTGTTTTAAACATCATTACATGTTGTATGCAGTGGAGAGTGAAGTTGCAGAATGCATTCTCGAAGGAATTCATGAGAAGAAGTTTCTCGAAATTACAACAAAGAGTAAACGAAAAAAAATAAGCAGACGCTGTGTATATCCAGTCAAACTATATGTCAGCACACAGAATGGAAGAGAATATCTGCTTTTTCATGAAGTGGCGGGTTCGGGACTTCATTTTGTGCGTCTGGATAAAATTATAGAATGCAAGGTAAAAGAGAAGTGCAAGAATGAGCAGCGGCAGAAATATGAAAAGGAGTATGAGCTGAGAAAACCGAATTTGTGGGGAGTGATCTGCGGCAGGGAGGATGATATGACCCATGTGGAAATCACGATGAGAATAAAAGAAAACGAAGAATATATGATCAGACGGCTGGAGCGTGAAAAGAGAAACGGCCACGTAGAACGAATCGGGAAAGAAAAATACAAATATGTGGTGGATACGTATGACGCGATGGAACTAATGCCGTGGATACGTACTTTTACGGGAAGAATCGAGAGGGTGGAAAGCGACAATCCTGAACTGGGGAAAAAATTCTGTACAGATATGGAAAAAATGTATGCGATGTATCTGGGGGGTGACGATGATGCAGTTGTTTCATGAAATCTATGGCAATTACTATAACACCATTGCCGCAATTTTGGATCAGGCAATCCGTTCCAAAGTGTCCGTGAATGAAATCGAAAAAATTGTGGAAGAGAAGGCATTTTGTGAGAGCGGATTGGAAATTATGGATGCACTGCGCAGGGGAAAATCCAGTACGAATCCCAAAACCGGAAGATGGCCGCTTTTAGATAAAAACGGGCGGGCACTTATCAAAAATGAAACATATAGGCCGCTCACCCTTCTGGAAAAACGATGGCTGAAATCGTTGTTATCCGATCCAAGGATTGCCTTGTTTCATCCGGATGAGAGTGGTCTGGAGGATGTGGAACCGCTTTTTTTACCAGAAGATATTGTGCTGTTTGACCAATTTTCAGGACGGCGATCCGTACCAGGAGGAACGGTATATCGAAATTTTTCAGGAGCTCTTGAAGGCGATAAAGGATAAGAAGTCTGTCAAAATTTTGTATCTATTGAAAAATGGAACAGAAAAATGGATTAAGTGTCATCCGGTGCGTCTGGAATATTCCCAGCGGGATGATAAATTCCGGCTGATTGCAGCATCAAAAGCAGGGAAGAGAATCGTCAATCTTGCGAAAATTAAGAAATGTGAAAGTATGGATGTTACGGAACCCTTACAAACGAAGAATCTCGATTGCGTGATGCATGATAAAAGGACAGTAGAGTTATTATTGAAAGATGAGCGGCAGGCGTTGGAGCGTGTGATGATGCAGCTTTCTATATATGAAAAGATCACGGAAAAGCTGGATGATACTACGTATAAGATTGCGGTGACGTATGAAGTTGAGGATGAAATTGAGATTATGATCCAGATTTTGTCTTTTGGACCAAACTTAAAAGTGACCGGACCGGAGCGGTTTGTGGAACAAATAAGAAACAGATTAAGAATGCAGAAAAGTTGTGGACGATGAGTTCACAACTTTTTTTTCAGGGAAAATGAGGGACAGGGATTTATAATCAGACGTATCAAAGAGATAAAGACAGCAACAGGGGAACTTGGAAATGCAAGGACAAAAGAAAGGCATAAAACAAAAAATGCAGAATATGGAAGTGCGATATGGATCTTAGCGAGCTGGTAAGTATGCTGAAAAACGCAGAGTGTGCGAAAGATATCGACAGGAAAAGAGAAGAAATAGGAGAACTGGTTCCGGCGGTTAAAGTAATGTTTGATTATGATCAGCAGAATTATATGCATCGGTTTGACTTATGGATGCATTCTCTGCATACGGCAGTGAATCTTCCAAGAAACCTGGAGGACGACATGCTCTATCTGGCTGCACTGTTTCACGATATTGGAAAACCGGAATCCAGATGTAGAAGCAAACGGCCGGAGGACCGGAATACGCACTATTACGGGCATCCGAAAAAGAGCGTGGAAATCATCGATACGATCATTATTCCGGATCTGGATCGGAAAGGATATAAAATTCCATGCCTGGATGTGAAACGGCTGTTTTATTACGTGCGTCACCATGATGACAATATCAGCGTCAGAGAAGCGCGGGTCAGACGTTATATGGAGGGAGTTTCGTTTGAAGAATTTCAGAATCTTATGCTGCTGCAGATGGCAGATGCAAGGGCACATGTGCTGCATCCGATGGTAGTGGAACGTATCGCGATTTGCAGTATGATGGCAGGAAAAGAAGGAGAGCGGATTTATCGAAGCTGTTCCGAAGAAAAAACGGATAAGACGGAGATCACATAGATTTAGGGAATGTCCCGGCAAAATATGGAGATATAATAAGCGCAGAAAGGCAAAGAGAAACCGTTCTTGTTAATGAAAGGAGTGAAAAGCTGTTTTCCTGAAACGTTTCCAGACAGAAGAAAGAGAGAAGCATGAAAATGAAAACTGCAAAAGAAACTGTGAACAAAACAACTGCAAACAGAACAACACAGAAAATTCAGAACAGCAAGAAAAACAAAGAGGAAAAAATGGAGTTAACAGGAGAAGAACTTCTGCGCCGGAAGATATCCAATGTGCTTCGGGAAGGATCGGCACAGTATTGGTTTAAACTGGAGCAGTTCCGCCAGGAGGCACAAAAATATGATTTCAAAGCCCAGAAAATGATGATGAAAATTGAGATGTCAGAAGAACTTCAGGAAAACGAAGTACCGTGTCTGCGGACCATCAGAAGATTGTTGGATTATGCGGAAACAGCAACAGAAGAAAAAACACTGCCGGTAGGAATTAACATGATCCGGATTCTGGGGAGGGCACTTAAGGGAAGCCCGGATGCATATCTGGAAAAAATTGATCAGAGGAGCATGCAGCATCTGGCCGAGGAGTATTTGCGGGAAACGCAGAAAATGCAAGAAAAACAGTGGAAAGACAATTGAGAAATGACTGAAAAGGATCACAGGAAATATGAAGAAATATAGGAGAGAGAAAAATATGTTTGAATTAATTCCATCGCAATATATGAGAGAATGTTATAGAGAACTGAATTTCACGTTTACCGATTTCCAGAAGGCCACGCTGATCTGGAATTCTCCAGGGAAAAAGAGGCAGGAAATTCTGGATGCACTAAAGGAACTGGCAGCAGATACCAAAGATTTCTGCACAAAAAGACAGATTCAGGAACGTCTGGATTATGAAAGAAAAGCGTTTGAAAAATTCAAAGAAAACGATGCAAGAAAATATGTGTATGTGGTGGCAGAACGGGAAGACAATGAAAATGCCGGCTTCTTTTCAGAGTATGAACGGGCTTTTCAATATGCGAAGCGATATATGAAAAAATATGAGGTAACCTGTAGCATCGAAAAACAGCAGATTGTTGCAGCACCGGAGGATGAAACCGTACGCAATCCGTGGAAGGGAAATCCCAATCTCGGGCTGGAAACAGAAGAATATTGCGCATATAGTGGTGTGGAAGAAGCAAAAGCAGGATTTAACTGCGAGGGGGAAGCAGAGTATTTTTATTCGAGAGAGCTGCCGGAAGAGGAGAAAATTGTAGATACTTACCGAATCGAAAGATTTGAATCCCACTTTATGAAAATTCCGGCTCCGCTCCAGACGGGATGTCCTGTGCGAAATGTGGTTACTGGTACTTATGGCATTTTGGCACAGAGTGAAGAAGAGTGGGAAAAATATTTAAAGTGGATCGAAGATCGGGAACTTTATGTTGATTTTTCAGATGTTCAGATGATTGTATTTGAACTGAATGAATCGGGGATCTGGATTCATAATCATGTGAACCCACTGTACCTCGAGGTGGAAAATCCACCGGTGATTTCCGGTGATGAAAAGCAGGATGCATTTCGGCGTGCGATGGAGGCAATGTACGAGTATCTCAGGCATGAGAAAGAAGAGAATTGCGAAGCCCGATATGGAGGAGCGGTTCTTCAACGTTCTAGGGAATTTGCACAGATTTGTCAGGAAGAGAAATGTGACAGACGTTGGAAAGACGCTTGTAAAGCGGAAGATATTATGAGTTGATTGCGCAGGCGCTTTATCTGAAAGCTAAAAGATACTGAAAAAGAGCAGTGGACGGAGGAGAAAGAGTTATGGTAATTGCAGGCTTTGCAGGATGCGGAAAAACAACGTTTTGTGAAAAAAATCCAGGGGATGCCATCGATCTGGTCTGTATGCCGTTTAAATACAGTGATTTTTACGAAGTCGCAGGCAGTCTTAAAGAGGGAGAAAAGATCAAGGCGAATGAACGGCTGATGTTACGGGAAAACTGGGAACTTTATTATTATTGGATGATCCGCTATCTGCTCTGGTACAGCCCGGAACGGCAGATTGTGATTCCGACAATACGAAAGATCATGGAGTTCCTTACGGCGGACTATATCCCGTATACGGTTGTATACCCGGAGCGAGAACGGAAAGAGGAATATGAGGGACGATACCGGAATCGCGGAGATTCTGAGAGTTTTCTGGATGTTTTTATCGGCAGATGGGACGATATGCTGGATGGACTGGAACAGTATGGGAAAAAGCAGATTGCGTTACAAGAAGGGAAGTATTTATCCGATGTGGTCTCCTGTATGCCGACGGATGACGTTTACATGTCCCGACAGCTGGTCCGGTTTGCGGAACATTTAACACAGGAAACGTCTCTTGCGAAAAAATTGCGTGAATTGAGAGAAAAGTTTCCTGAAAAAGCAGAGAAAGGTCAGTGTGCAGCAGAAGAAACAGAAGAGTATAAATGGCAGGAAAATCAGTCAGAAGGGATTCAAACGGACTGTTATGACGAGGACAAATTGTGTGCTGTTTTGTATTATGAACCGATCTGTGAAGAAGACATCCTGGATGATTTTGTATGGATTGAATCGAAAAAGGAACTGCAGCTTTTATTGGAACGGGCGGAAGAAAAACCGCTGTACACTTTAAAGGTAAGTGTTTTGTTGATGGAAATGGTGAAAGACAAGCCAAAATACAGAGAAGTCGTGTATCGAAAAAACACTGAGAACAGGTGGAACAGAGACGTTTGACGAAAGTAAAAAGACATCCGTTTTTCTTAGGAAGATCAGGAAAAGTTATCTGATATAGCGTTACGCAGTGAAAACAGAAGCAAACAGATAAGAAGGAGCAGACAATATGATTTTTTATAAATATCTGGTGAATTGTGCGGGATTAGAACTGGAAAAGGAAATGCAGAATAAAGAAGATAGAGAGAAACTGTATTCCAGAAACAGTCCGATTGAGGAGTGGAATCGTGATTTTTGCGCAAGTTACGAAATGGACAAAAAATCGTATCTTGTTATCAGTGATCTTCTGCGGGAAAAGATGACAATTGTTGCTGCGCATCAGGCGGATGCATCCAGCAGGACATGCGATTCCCTTCTTTTGAAAATTCTGCCGGATGTTCGGATTTTAAAGCGGGAAGAGATTACAGGGGAGAAATTTGAACGGGAACTGATCCGGGCAGAGAAAAACGAGTGGATGAATAATTCCGCAGGCTATACTTTGAAGAAAATGAGACTTAATATTCAACCGGAATACTATAGCTTTTTTGAACCGGCACCATATCAGGTGAGCGAACGGATTTATACAACGGATGGAGTGACCAGAGAAACCATCGGAAAACAGATGGAAAAGATTCTTGCTTCCCAGAATTTTTATGAAGAAATTGACCGAATTTTTTCGAACGAGAATGAAAAACGTTTCGCCGGACACCCGGTGCATTATCTGATCTCCGCAGGGGACAAAGCGGCGGCAGACGATATGCTGGAGGTTCTGATCCCGTCACTTTTGAAAAACGAGCGCCTTCTGAGCAGCAGGGTGTATGATGTGCAGAAGATAACAGATAAGGCCGGAAGAGATGAAAATTTTGCCAATGTATTTGAAGCGGCGCAGGGCGGTACGGTTGTATTGAATCTGGAAGGCGAAAAAAATATTGGTCAGTATGCGACAGGATATTATAAACTGGCGGAAAAACTGGGAGAAAAGCTGTTAGAGTATGGCAATAAAGTTTTGTTTGTTTTTGTGGATATTTCGGGAAACCGCAGTGTCTCAGACGAGACGATGGCAACGATCCTGGCGCATGCGGATATGATTCAGATTCAGGAAGGTCACGGAAACCTGGAGCAGGCGACCGGCTATCTGAAACAGCTTGCGGAAAAGACTGATTATAAGGGCTATACGATGGAAGACCTCGTGCGGTATCTTCCGAAAGAAAAAGAATTATATTCTGTTTCTGATATTTTCCAGGCATATAACAGATGGTATGGCAGCGGGCTAAAAACGCATGTCTATCGTGCATATAAGGAAAAAGATCTGGTAAAAATTGAGCTGAAAAAGAAGATGGACAAGCCGTATGAAGAACTGCAGAAAATGGTAGGCCTTACGGATGTAAAGAAAGTCGTGGATGAAATTCTGGCGACAGCCAAAATGCAGAAAATGCGGAAAAGCATGGGACTTCCCAAGCTGCAGACGTCTATGCACATGCTGTTTTCCGGAAATCCGGGTACAGCCAAAACGACAGTGGCACGTTTGCTGGCACAGGTATTAAAAGAAGAGGAGGTCCTGAAAAACGGGCATATTGTGGAATGCGGCCGACAGGATCTGGTTGGAAAATATGTGGGATGGACAGCACAGATTGTGGAAGATAAGTTTCTCTCAGCCAGAGGCGGAATTTTGTTTATTGATGAGGCATATTCCCTAGTGGAAGACGGACGTACATATGGAGCGGAAGCGATCAATACGATTGTACAACAGATGGAGAATTACCGGGATGAAGTGATCGTTATATTTGCAGGCTATCCGGAAAAGATGCGGGAGTTTCTGCAGCAGAACGAAGGACTTGCAAGCCGGATTGCGTTTCATCTGAATTTCCCGGATTATTCTGCTGACGAACTGACACAGATTCTGGATCTGATGCTGGAGAAATCTGCATATCGAATGACGGCAGAGACAAGAAATAAGTGCCTCGAAATCTGTGAAAACGCCTGCCAGGAACCGAATTTTGGAAACGGAAGGTACGTCCGGAATCTGCTGGATCATGCAGTGATGCGTCAGGCAGAACGCCTCTTCCGTGAAAACAGGGGTGGAGAATTGTCGAAGGAGGAAGCCTGTATGCTGCAAGCGGAAGACTTTGAACCAATTGGAATGGAAAAGAAAGAAAGTCGCAAAATTGGATTCTAGGAATGCGATATGAAACGATTTATGATGTCAGATATCCACGGATTCTATGAGGCGTTTGAAACTGCCTTAAATAAAGTTGACTTTTCCGGAGAGAATCAATTATTTTTACTGGGTGATTACATAGATTACGGGCCGGACAGCCGGAAAGTGCTGGAAAAGATAAAAGCGCTGCAGGAAATATATGGATCGCAAAAAGTAATTACCCTAATGGGAAACCACGAGAAAGCGCTGCTGGACTGGCTGGAAGAGTATGCGGATATAAACCGGCATATCTGCGGTGTGGAACAGTATCGGGACGCGGAGTGGCTGCTGTCCGATGCCGACGGCGATTATGGAACGCTGCGCAGCTTTCTTAGTGCCAGGCATTTCCAGGAATTTACAGAAAAAGAAGCACGGCTTTCCGGGGATTCCCAAAATGCAGAGGCCGTTCGGCTGCTCCTGGAGGATGCGGGGGAACTGCTTGCCTGGATGCGGCATCTTCCATATTATTACGAAACCGAACGCCAGATTCTGGTTCATGCGGGAATTGCGGAGTGGGGAGGCGAGGACTGGCTGTGCGTGACGAGCGAAGCGCTTATGGTCGGGAAAACAACGGTGAGTCGTGGAAATTTCTATAAAGATGTGATTGCAGGCCATATTTCAACAGCCAAAATTTCCGGGGACAGGACATATGATGGCATCTGGAGCGATGGCAGCAGCCATTATTATCTGGATGGGACAACGTGGAGAAGTGGGAAAATTCCGGTGCTGGAGTATGATGCGGAGACGGGGAGATACAGGGAAAGATGAAGAATGGAACTGTAGCACATTCGGAATGATATTGGGCTGACTTGGAAAGTTGTTTGGTGGTAATTCAAAGAAAAATATGCTATAGTGAATCTGGAACAGGCAAAGATTCAGTATGATCTGCAGTGTAAACAAGAATACAAAATCAAAATGGAAAACGGACTTGGAAAGGAGTTGAGCATTATGTATAATTTGTCTGAAGCAGTAGAAGAAAAAGGAATTGAAACAGGAATTGAACAAGGCATCAAACAAGGTAGATTAGAAACGCTCTTTTCGCTAGTCCATGATAAAGTGTTAAAAAGTGAGGAGGCCGCAAGAAGAGCGGACATGTCAAAAGAAGAGTTTGTAAGATTAATGGAGCAGAAATAACGATTTTATAAAAGCAGAGCTGAATGAAAGAAATTTTGTTCAGCTCTTGCTTTTCAGATTTCTTTCATCAGGAAGGAGAGAAAGAGTATGGCGTCAAGTATGATGCATCTGGCAGTGGTACAGGAAATGAAAAAGAAAATCCGATTTCAAAATGCTGAGAGGTTAGATCTGGGCGTAATCCTTCCGGATGCGGCAGTTGACGGAAACAGCCATCTGAAAAGAAGCATTTGCGGTGGAACAAAAGATACGTATGATCTGGAATTTTTTCGTGAAAAATTCGGAGAACAAATGAAGCAGGATGATTTGTATCTGGGATACTATCTCCATCTTGTGCAGGATCTGTATTATCGGAATTATTTGTACGTAGAGAACCACTGGAATTCTGCAATTCCGGGAAATGTGGAAAAGCTGCATCATGACTATTGCGTTTTAAATGGAAGGATAAGCCAGAGATACGGTCTCTCGAAAGACAAAATTTCCGCTTTGGATATTACGACGGAGCCGATTTGCGAACTTGCTGTTTTTGATGCGCCTGGATTTGTTGTGGAAGTACAGCAGCAGTTTGCGACGGTATCAGAAGAGAGTTTATTTGTTTTGACGGCGGAAATGGCGGAGGAGTATATTCGGTGTGCTGCAGAATTCTGTATTAAGGAAATGGAAAATTTGCGGAATGGAAAAAACGGACTGGACAGTATTGCGTATGCATGGAAGAAACCGGAAAAATAAAATGCACGAAAAAAGGACAAAGGCATGTCAACACAAATCAGACCATCATGGTACAATCATAATTGTCAGAGAAAAGATCAAGAAAAGAACCAAAGAAAAGAGCAGAAAAATGATAGAAAAACAGGAAAAAAGTTAGAAGATTAAACTACAGGTAGAATGAAAAAAGAAAAGCGATGTGATATAGTCAAAACATAGAAACACAGATCTATAGAACACAGAAAAATACAGCAACAAAAAAGCTAAGAACACAAAACATAAAATACAAAATACAAAATACGGAGAGGTAGCTCAGCTGGTAGAGCAGTGAAAAAATATGAGTCTTGTAGAAGACTCACACAGCAATATTTTAGCCTGGTAAGCCACTTGTCGCGGGTTCGAATCCCGCCCTCTCCAATTACGTTTCTAATGACTAAAACAGGGAGGTTTGGGACCATGGCATTTATGAAGCAGCTGCACCATCAGATGGCGCAGGAAAAACAGACAACAGAAAATGGTGCAGTCGGTTATCATACCTCCGGAAAACATCTGCTGGATGCTAACTTTGCGGTAAGCAGTATGCGGAACTGGTCGGAACAGAGAATTGTTAAACTGTTTGCAAAGGCCTATTATGAAAATCCGCTTCTTGCCGTGAAATGGCTGTTTTATTTGCGGGACATCCGCGGAAATGGCATGGGAGAGCGCCACACATTCCGCATCTGCCTGAAGTGGCTGATGAAAAATCATGCGGATTATGCAGAAAATGTAGTACCGCTGATCCCAGAATATGGCAGGTTCGATGACTGGCTTTCCCTGCTGGATACTCCGGTGCATGAGAAAGTCATCCAATCAGTGAAGGATCAGCTAATGGCAGATCTGGATGCAATGAAAATGGGCGGACAGGTATCCCTGCTTGCCAAGTGGATGCCGTCCTGCAATACAAGTTCGGAAGCGACGAAAAGACAGGCAAGGGTGCTGTATCAGGCACTTGGAATGTTGGAGCTGGAATACCGGAAAATGTTGTCCGGTCTTCGTGCATATCTGAACGTGGCAGAAGTGCAGATGTCCGCCAATCGCTGGTTCAAAATCGAGTACAGCCGTGTGACGTCCCGCGCGAATCTGCTGTATGGCAATGCATTTCTGAAACATGATGGAGTCCGTCGGCGGGAGTTTTTAAGTAAGCTGACACGCGGGGAGGCAAAGATTCATGCGGACGTGCTGTTTCCGGGAGATATTGTGGCACAGTACTACAGAGAAAGTTCTCGCTATATGTGGCGGATGAATCTGCAGGAAAAGAACGATACGCTGGAAGCATTGTGGAAAGCTTTGCCGGACTATGTACAAAACGACGAAAACACGCTTGTGGTACGTGACGGATCGGGATCGATGATGAAAAGAGTTGGCGGAACAAACGTAACAGCGCTTCAGGTCGCAACAGCACTTGCCATTTATTTTTCCGAACGGTGCCAGGGAGAATTTCACGATCAGTTTATTACTTTCAGTGAACATCCGAGGTTGGTGAGCCTGGAATATACCGAAAGCCTGCGGGATAAACTGGAAATCTGTGATGCGTACGATGAATGTGCGAATACAGATGTTCAGGCAGTTTTCCGGCTGATCCTGGATACAGCAGTTTCTCATCACATGAAACAGGGTGATCTGCCAAAAAATATTCTGATCCTTTCTGATATGGAATTTGACGCGGCTGTTCGGTTTCCGGGATGCAGACGATGGGAGTGGGAACAATCGGACGAGTGCATTTCACTGGAAACGCTGTTTGAGAAAATCAACCGAGCATATGAAGCGCAGGGATATCAGATGCCGCGTCTGGTATTCTGGAATCTCTGCTCACGGACAAACACGGTTCCTTTGCAGCAAAATGAAGCTGGAGTCGCCCTGGTCAGCGGATTTAGTCCTGCCGTTTATCAGATGGTACTTTCCAATGAACTGGATCCGTATCGATGCCTGCTGGAACAGTTAAATGCAAAACGGTATGATGCGGTGGGACGGGCTTTGAAATAACGAACAGAAAGGAACGCCAGACATGAAATATTATATCAGCGACCTGCATTTATTCCATGAAAACGCAATCAAGTTTGACAATCGCCCGTTTTCATCCATTCCGGAAATGCATGCGGTCGTATATGAATTATACACCGCGTACGCTGGAAGAAATTATGGAGCAGGCGGGGGAAGGGAATGAGACGTTGAAGAAATGAATTTTGGGGAATACGCCAGAGCCTTTTTCAAACACACGCTAGAATGTAAAACCAGTGAAACAGTGCTTCCGGGTTGTGCCAACCAGCGAAAGCGGATGGTGAATAAAAAGGGGAGCAAGATAGAAAAGATGGGAAAGCGAAAAAATTTCCTGCTGGAAAAAGATATCAGAAATAAGATATGCTTTTCCAGCAGGAAATTTTTTCGCTTTCATAAATTAAAAACCTAGTGCGTTTGACAGGTAATCACAGAATGTACGTTCTAAAATCCGTCCCTATGCGAAATATTCTTTCGCCAGCTTCTCAAACGCCGGCAGTGCCCGCTCAATCTGCGCGGTTGTTACACAATAGGCGATCCGCACAAATCCCGGCGCGCCAAAATCATCGCCTGGAACGAGGAGCAGTTCGTATTTCTTTGCTTTTTCACAGAAAGCATACGCATCCGTTTCCGGAGATTTCATGAAAAGATAAAAAGCGCCGTCCGGGTGAACACAGGTAAAACCATAGGAACTCAATGAATCGTACAGCAGGTCGCGGTTCTTTTTATAAACAGACAGATCGGAAACCTGACCGGCACATTTGGCGATGACATGCTGAATCAGGCTCGGGGCGCAGACGAAACCGAGGGCGCGTCCGGCTCCGCAGACGGCGGCGTAAACGGTTCTGGCATTTTCTACTTCATCCGGTACAAGAACATAGCCGATACGTTCGCCCGGCAGAGACAGCGATTTACTGTAGGAGTAGCAGACCAGCGTGTTTTTATAATATTTGGTCAGATAAGGAACTTCCACGTCCCCATAGACGAGTTCGCGATACGGTTCATCGGCAATCAGATAAATCGGGTGGCCGTAGGCGGCGGATTTTTCTTCCAGAAAAGCGGCAAGCTGACGGATACTTTCCACCGTATAAACAACGCCGGACGGATTGTTCGGGGAGTTGACGAAGACACCTTTTGTGTGCTCATTGACAGAAGCGGCAAGCTGGTCAAAGTCGATCTGGAAGGTGTCCGGATTTGCCGGAGTCTCTGCCATTTTTGCACCGGCGGACTCAATGAAGACGCGGTATTCCGGAAAATATGGAGTGAAGGCCACATATTCATCGCCCGGAAGGGTCAGTGCGCCAAGGACAATGCGGAGGGAAGCGGCAGCACCGCAGGTCATGTAAAAGTTATCGGCGCCAAAAGAAGTGCCAAAGCGTTCATTCAGGTTCGCTGCAATGGCAGCGCGGGTGTCGGCATCTCCCTGTGCGGAAGTGTAACCGAACAGATAGTAGTCATCCCGGGAATCAAGCAGTTCTTTGATTGTCTCATGAATGGAAGCCGGAGCCGGGACGTTTGGATTTCCGATGCTGAAATCGAAAACATTTTCCGCACCGATTTCGGCGGCACGTTTTTTACTGTATTCAAAGATTTCACGGATGACCGATTTTTTGGTACCAAGAGTTACCATTTTTTCTGAAAGCATATGAAATATCCTCCTGAAGTTATTCTGGCGGGTTTTCTGCGGATTTACAAGAAGTTCCCCTTCTGTTTCCCATGTGTTTGCGATGCATGTGCCATTTGGGTGTGCATGGACAGCCGAGGAGTCTTTTTGCATAAACGATATTTAAAAATGTTTTACGAATTTTACAGGAAAAGATAAAAAATGCGGAAAATCCGGGAGAATGTTAATGTTTTTTCTGTTTGTCCCTTATTTTAGCAGACAGAGACTGAATTGTAAATGAAACATTTTCGGATTCATACCGTCGGAAGCTGAAAAAGTGGCGGTAGCAGACGACCAGTGACACGAGCAGACTTCCGAGCCGTACGGACGGCAGAAAGCGGGAAATCTGCGCGGCGGCAGCGAAGCCTGCAAAGGAAGCAATTGAGCGCAGATTGTGCGGCTGGATAATCAGAATCAGCGAAAAGGTAAGGTAAAACGCTGCCAGCAGAAGTGCCGGCCGCAGGTCCGGCAGGAGACCGAGCAGTACGCCGAACGAGACAGAGATCGCCTTTCCGCCTTTCGCCGGCTGCAGAAACGGCCATGCATGACCCGCCACCGGGGCGAGCAGAATCAAAGCAAAAAGCCACGAACCCATCGAAACCGCAGAGCTGTGTACTGCCAGAAACACCGGCAGAAAGCCCTTCCCAATATCGCACAGAACGCAGAGCAGTCCGACGCGCGGTCCAGCCGCAGAAAATGCGTTGAATGCGCCGGGATTCTGGTCCTCATTCGCGGTTCGGACATCCACATGGCAGAAGTGCTTTGGAATCAGATACGAGTACAGCACACTGCCGGAGAGATAGCCGAATAAAAGATAAAACAGATAAATCGTCATCCTCATAAGTATTACTCCGAAACTAATTTTTCTAACAGATGCGTAATCGCCGTTCCTGCCTGCGGATGGCTGTTTTCCCGCTGTGCATCGCGCATCGCAATCTGACGCGCATCATCCTTTGCAAGCGAAATACCGGCATCTGCCAGTTCTTTCTGATGCGTGCCGGTCACGGACATTCCACGGGAGACAAAGAAGGCGCGGTTTTTCGTCTCGCACCCGGGAATCGGATCGGTATGGATCAGCGGAACGCGCCGCACAATCGCCTCCGTACTGCTTAAGCCCCCGGGTTTTGTAAAAAGAACATCAGCGGCAGCCATATATTCCGCGACATGACGCGTAAAGCCGACGACGTGGACATTTGAATTTTTATGGAACTGCAGCCGGAGAGAACGCGCCCGTTTCTTGTTATTTCCGCAGATAATCACAACCTGTTCGCCGCTTTTCAGGCGGGAAACGAGCTCATGCGCGAGCAAATGCACCTTGCCGAATCCCATACTGCCACTCATGACGAGAAACAGCGGAGCATCCTCGGGAAGACCGAGATGGCGGCGCACATCTTCTTTCGACGCCGGGCGCGAAAATGCGGGCCGGACCGGAATGCCAAGCGGAAGCAGCTTTTCTTTCGGGATGCCGTATGATGCAAATTCCGGGATCAGGTCTTTGTGCGGAATGACATAATCATCGCAGTTTGTCTCCTCCCAGAACGGAATGCAGGCGTAATCTGTAGCGATGGCGACACATGGAATGGTCAGCAGCCCTTTCTGTTTCATCCAGGTCAGTGTCTCCGCCGGATAAAGGTGCGTTGTGGCGACACCATCAAAATGATTTTGAACGATATAATCGGCGAGTGCATTTCCAAGCCGCGCATTCGCATAATAAACCGGTGATTTCCCCGGGACGCGGCGTACCAGTTCTCCGAGCTGATAGGCAGCGCCGAATCCGGCCGGAAAAACGGAGACGAGTTTTACATAAGCTCCGCCGATCAGCGCGGACGTATGTTTTCGCCCGAGACGCATCAGGTCCAGCACTTCAGCTTCGTGGTGATGAAATTCCAGACTCTCTTTTAAGGCGAAGGCCGCCGCATTGTGACCGCCTCCGGTATTACACGATAAAATCAGTATTTTCATAAAAACAGACTCCATTCCTAACGAGATCAAAAGCAGAGCAAAAGAGCTGCTGCCTTTATGAAGTAAAGTATAAAACGCCGTTATTTTCCGGACAAGCCCCAAAAGCAGGAAAATGTCCGAGTGCGTGCCTGAAAGAGAGCAACATCACAAAAAGTTGGTAAAAATACAGTAAAATTGAAAGAAGAAAAGAAAAAATATGGTAATTCTGCTGATAAACTAATTGACATCCCATCAAAAACTTCGTATCATAAAAACAGAATGGGGCGCGTTTGGAAAGTGATCTGCGCACCAGGAAAACACAGGAGGTAAACTTAAAATGGGTAAATGGCAGAGAAGTCTTTACCAGCCGGTTCTGCCGCTGGGAAAAGACGGAAAAAGAGTAACAGGAAGCGCGGAACATATCGCACTTTCCAGAAAAGCAGCAGGAGAAGGTATGGTTCTGGTGAAAAACGAGAACGACACACTGCCGCTCGCAAAAGGCACAAAAGTAGCTTTATTTGGAAAAGGAACGATTGATTACGTAAAAGGCGGCGGCGGAAGCGGTGACGTTACGGTCGAGTATATCCGCAACTTCTACGAAGGCATGAAGATCAAAGAAGCCGAGGGGGAGGTTTCTCTGTTCCATGAGCTGCCGGAATTCTATGAGAAAAATGTAAAAGAACAGTATGCTACAGGCGCTGTACCAGGCATGACAAGAGAGCCGGAAGTACCGGACGAGCTGGTAACAAAAGCAAAAGCATTTACCGATACCGCAATCATTACCATCTGCCGCTTCTCCGGCGAGGGCTGGGACCGCAAATGCCAGATCACCGAGGAAGGCTATGAGCTGTTTGAGGATGAGAAAAAACAGATCGAGCTGAGCGCCAGCATCTTCGAAAACGGCGACTTCTGCCTGACAAACGGCGAAGCAGCCATGGTAGAAAAAGTAAAAGCAAACTTTAAAAATGTCATCGTTGTCATGAACGTCGGCGGTATGGTTGATACCAGCTGGTTCAAAGACTGCAAAGAGATTCCGGCGGTGCTGATGGCATGGCAGGGCGGCATGGAAGGCGGCCTCGCGGCAGCGGACGTTGTAACAGGCGACGTCAACCCATCCGGTAAACTGGTTGATACCTACGCAGCAACCCTCGAGGATTATCCATCCACCGAGAACTTCCATAAATCCGTTTATTACGTGGATTACAACGAGGATATCTACGTTGGTTACCGTTATTTCGAGACAATTCCGGGCGCAGCGGAGAAGGTCAATTATCCGTTCGGCTTCGGTCTTTCCTACACCAGCTTTGAGACAGAAGTTCTGGGTGCAGAAGAGAAAGATGGAAAGATTGTTGTAAAAGCAGCTGTTACCAACACTGGAAAACGTGCCGGAAAAGAAGTTGTACAGCTCTACTATGGCGCACCGCAGGGCAAGCTTGGTAAACCGGCCAAAGAGCTCGGCGCTTACCGGAAAACAAGACTGCTGCAGCCAGGCGAGACACAGAGAGTCGTTCTTTCCTTTACAGTGGAAGATATGGCATCTTTTGATGACCTTGGAAAGGTTGCAAAATCTGCCTATGTTCTTGAGGCAGGAAGCTACGTCTTCTACGTTGGAAACAATGTAAGAGATGCGAAGAAACTGGACTTCACCTACGATCTGGCAGAGGCAGAAGTGACTGCACAGTACACCAGCCTTGCCGCTCCGCATAAGCTGGAAAAACGTCTCCTTGCGGATGGAACCTACGAAGCGCTTCCGACCGATAACGGCCCTGTCGAGGAAGAAGGACTGGAGCGTCAGGATAAGCTGACTCTGGAAGGCTTCCTCCCGGCAGTCAAAGCACAGGAGAGAAAGAGCTTTGGCGAGCTTATGGAAGCAGCAAAGACGAATCCGAACCTGATGAATGTGGTCGAAGGAAAAGAAACGCTCGACGAGTTTGTAGATAAGCTTCCGACAGAAGCACTTATTCATCTGCTCGGCGGTCAGCCGAACACAGGAGTTGCCAACACGTTTGGCATGGGAAATCTGCCTGAGTACGGCATCCCGAATATCATGACCGCAGACGGACCGGCAGGCCTTCGCATTCAGCCGCAGTGTGGCGTCAACACGACCGCATGGCCGTGTGCAACATTGCTTGCCTGCACCTGGGATCCGGAGCTGATCGAAGAGATCGGTAAAGCCGGCGGAGAGGAAGTCAAAGAAAACAATATCGGCATCTGGCTGACCCCGGCTGTCAACATTCACAGAAGCCCGCTCTGTGGAAGAAACTTCGAGTATTATTCCGAGGATCCGCTTGTGGCCGGAAAATCCGGTGCGGCAATGGTACGCGGTATGCAGTCCGAGCATATCGGGGCAAGTGTGAAACACTTCTGCTGCAACAACAAAGAAACAAACCGAAAAGACAGCGATTCCCGCGTTTCCGAGCGTGCGCTGCGTGAGATTTACCTGAAAGCCTTCGAGATCATTGTAAAAGAGGCAGATCCATACACAATCATGTCGTCCTACAACCTGATCAACGGCGTTCAGGCATCTGAGAACAAGGATCTTTTGACCGGTATTCTGCGCGGTGAGTGGGACTTTAAGGGAATGGTAACGACCGACTGGTGGACCCACGGCGAGCATTACCGCGAGACAAAAGCCGGAAATGATATCAAGATGGCAAACGGATACGAGGAGCGCGTACAGGAGGCATTTGAGAAGGGATACATCACCCGCGACGAAATCGCTCTTTGTGCAAAACGAATCCTGACCATGATTCTTCGCATGGACTGATGTGGATGCATGTGAATAAATAAAGAAAAGTGTGGATAACACATAAAAAAATCGTATGCTGTTGTGGAAAAAGCAACAGCATACGATTTTTTACTTTCCGGACAGGATTCTTTCCTGTTTACACGGCAATGATCTGTAGCAAGACTCTGGCGACCGCAGCGCAGTAAAAACGAGCGGAAACTACAGGAAAAAAACTGTTTTCAGGCGGCAGCCTTCTGTAGCTCTGCCATAATCTTAAATTCCCGCACGACCATAACGATGCTGACTGATGCGGCTGCAAGGTCTGCAATCGGTGCAGTGTACATCACGCCGTCAATGCCGAAGAGATACGGAAAAATCAGCAGCAGCGGAAGCAGGAAAATAATCTGTCTCGTCAGCGAAAGAAAAATACCCTTCTTCGGTGCTCCGATTGAGGTAAAGAAATTCGAGCTGACCGGCTGGATACCGTTCAGGAATGTGAAAAACAGGAAAATGCGGAAGTACCGCTCTGCAAAATGCAGGTACTCTTCTGAACCGGAACCAAAAATGCCGATAATCTGGCGCGGAAAGAACTGGAAGCAGAGGAAGGCGACAATGGAAATGGCAGTCGCCGCAAAAACTGCTTTTTTATAGGCGTCCTTCACGCGGTCATATTTCTGCGCACCGAAGTTGAAGCTGACAATCGGCTGAAGTCCCTGGGAAATGCCGATGACAAAGGAGAAGAACAGCATATTCACCTTTGAAATAATGCCGGCGCATGCAAGCGGAATGTCGCTTCCATAGACGGAATTGGAGCCGTAGTAGGTCAGTGTGTTGTTCATAACGATCTGAACAACCATCATTGCCACCTGATTGAATGCCGGAGTTGCACCAAGCGCAGCGATCCGTGCCCAGCAGGCTATTTTTGGCTTCAGATCGGAAAGAGAAAGCGGCAGCGTTTTAAAACCGCGCAGATAGAGGACAACAAGCGCGAATGATAAAATCTGTCCGGTGATCGTGGCGAGCGCTGCACCTGCCATGCCCATGTGGAAAACGAAGATGAACAGCGGGTCGAGAATCGTGTTGACGATCGCGCCGACCAGGTTGCACAGCATGGAAAATTTCGGACTGCCATCCGCGCGGATCAGGTTGGAGCCGCCGATTGTGACGATCAGAAACGGGAAGCCGATGGAGGTGATTCTGGTGTAAGTACAGGCGTAATCAATGACGTCCGGTGTTGCACCAAAGAGAAGCATCATCGGGCGCAGAAAAAGCTGAACGGCAACGCAGAGAATCACACCGAGGATTGCCAGCATGGAGATGGCACTTCCAACATAAGATTTCGCGTGCTCCGGCTCTCGTCTGCCCATGCAGAGATTGAAGTTTGCAGCACCGCCGATGCCGCAGAGCAGACCGATGGATGTGCAGACCATGCTGAGTGGGAACGCTACGTTGGTCGCTGCGTTTCCGAGCACGCCGATGCTGTGACCGATAAAGAGCTGGTCTACCATGTTATAGAGGGCGCTGACGAGCATCGCGATGACGCTCGGAATCGCAAAACGCCGCAAAAGAGAGCTGACCGGTTCCGAGCCGAGAGGATTTTCGGAAGGTTTCATAGAGGGTATCTCCTTTCAAATGAGGTAAAAGTTCATCGTTTGTATCGGGTGAAAATTCCCGGAAAAACTCCGAGACTATATAGTATACCATAGAAAGAAAACAGAAAACAAGAGGGTGACCGCTATTTTCAGGAAGTGTAACAGAATCGTAGCAGAACTCTCTGCATTTTTAAAAAAGAGATTGACAAAAATGAAATATTAACCTATATTGTAACAAGGTTAACAATTCAAAGACAGAAAGAATTGCATACAAGAACCTACGAGGAGGACTTACATTCATGAAAAAATCAAAACTTACAACAAAACAGATTGTACTGACCGGCATGATGACGGCAGTGCTTGCGGTACTGTCCATTGTGACGATTCCGCTTCCGACCGGCGTTCCGGTGACGCTGCAGACCTTTGCAATGGCATTTTGCGGCTACGTGCTTGGCTGGAAATTGGGAGGTGCATCGTCCGCTCTTTATCTGATCCTCGGCGCGATCGGCGTTCCGGTTTATGCCGGCATGAGCGGTGGCTTCGGCGCTCTTCTCGGACCGGCCGGCGGCTTTATTTTCGGATTTATTCCGATGGCAATGCTCTGCGGTGCCGGAATTAAAAAAGGCTTCCCGGGCAAACCATTCGTTCTTGGAATCGCAGGTCTTGCGGTATGTCACGCATTCGGTGTGGTACAGTTTTCCATTGTAACAGGAAACACGATCCCGGCTTCGTTCCTTGCAGTTTCCGTTCCGTACATCGTAAAAGATGTGATTTCCGTTGTAGTAGCTGAAATTCTCGGTGTAGCCGTTCGAAAAGCACTGTCAGCAGCTCATGTAATGAACTACGGAACCGCAGCATAATCACAGAGCGTTTCTGAAAAACCAAAAGATAAAAACAAGAGACAGGCATCCTGACAATCTGCCAGGTGTCTGTCTTTTTCTGTTTTGTCAAGCGGATATTCGCAATCCGCTTCGCTACTTGCCTGATTCGGTTAAAGTATTCCGCAGCAGCAGCGGTTATTTGAAAACGTGCAAAATGCATTTCATACAGTTTCAAAATTTTAATGAATTCCTAAGAAAGAGGCAAGAAGGCGTTAAGGGAGATATGGTAGGATAGAAAGCAGGAAAGAACAACAAAGGGGTTTGAAACCATGAGAAAAAGAACACGAAAACACCGGGGAACAGCGGGAAAAATGGTTGGAGGTTTTCTGGCATTTTTCTGCCTGATCCTGCTGACGGCCGGAATGTTCTGGGCAATCCAGGGATATGTTTCCTATCAGAAGGCAGTGAAGGAAAAGCCGCTCGCGCAGGCGGTAGAGGAAATCAGAAGCGAAGCACAGTGGGCTTCTCTTGAACAGGTGCCGGATCTGTACAAAAAAGCGGTGCTTGCTGTTGAGGATCATCGGTATTACACACATCACGGGATAGACTGGATCAGCATGGCGCGGGCCGTTGTACATGATATCCGCGTGATGAAACCGGAGCAGGGAGGCAGTACCATCACACAGCAGCTGGTAAAAAACATGTATTACGATCAGAATAAGACATTTGCCAGGAAAGCGGCAGAGGCGTGGACGGCACTCTATGTGGAACGGCAGCTTTCGAAAGAAGAAATTCTGGAATTGTACATCAATACCATCTATTTCGGGGATGGCTACTATGGACTGAAAGAAGCATCGCTTGGCTACTTCGGGAAAGAACCGCAGGAGCTGACCGACAGCGAAGCCGTTCTCCTCGCCGGAATCCCGAATGCACCGTCCGCCTACGCACCGTCGCGCCACGCGGATCTGGCGCTGCAGCGGGAAAAGCAGGTGCTGGCGGCAATGGTAAAATATGGATACCTGGAACAAAGTGAGACGGACAGCCTGCTGTGGGATGCGGCAGCCGATCCGGTTCTGGCACGATAGAAAGAAAAGTGAGGAAAAAAGAATGGGAAAACTGATCAGACTGGGGGCAACAGCGCTGTCTATGATTGGAATTTTGGTTATGATTCTCTGTGTGCAGGCGGCGATTTTATTTGTGAGGCTGTGCATCCGAAGAAAGCAGAAAAAAATTGAGCTGAAATAAGAGAAAGAAAAATGCGAGCAGAATTGCCGGAAGAAAAACGGTGATTCTGCTCGCGTTTTTTTCTGTGAGCAATCCGATTGCGTTTCCGCCGGGAAAAAGGTATAATGAAAAACAGGCAAAGAAATGGTAAAACAGACAGCTTTTGAGGAAAAATAAATGGAACAGAAAGACAGCGCAGAACGGATTTTAAAACAGATTCCCTATGAGATCGTGTATTCCGTCCGCAAAACGCTCGCCGTTCAGGTCAAAGCGGATGGAAGCGTGGTGGTGCGCGCACCGAAACGGATGGCAAAATACAAAATCGAAGCATTCTTAAAAGAAAAACAGGATTGGATTCACACACACCGGGAAAAAGCGTTGGCGGCCGCAGAGCAGAAAGCAGCGAACCGTCTGACGGAAGCAGAACGAAAAGCGGCGGTTAAACGTGCGGCGCAGATGCTGGCGGAAAAGACGGCACATTTTGCAAAAGAGATGGGCGTAACGTATGGCAGAATCACAATTCGTGAGCAGAAAACCCGCTGGGGCAGCTGCAGCAGCGCCGGAAACCTGAACTACAACTGGAAACTGGTGCTGATGCCGGAGCGCGTGATGGATTACGTCGTTATCCACGAGCTGGCGCACCGGAAAGAGATGAACCATTCCGCGCGGTTTTACGCGGTGGTGGCACAGCAGATGCCCGATTACAAAGTGTGGCAGAGCTGGCTGAAGGAGCATGGAAGAGAGTACTGAAAAAGAGAGGCAAAACAAATGATACTGACCGAAGAAAAAACATATATCATCAATGTGACGGAAGTCGATACCGACGCAGAGCTCGGTTTAAATAAGAAAGATATTATGATCAAATACACGAATCTGGAGCTGCTGCACGCGGTTCTTGCAAGCACGATGCCGTATGGCCGTCTGTCGGCGCGCTACCGCGGAAAACGGAAGGCGGAGCTGCAGTCACGGATTGCGATGGTGGAGAGTGTGCTCGAAACACGCGGCGACCAGCTGGCAAAAGCGGAGCAGATTATGTATCTCGACACGGCGGAGCGCAGTGCAATCTGTCATTATCTCGGCATCATCTACACGCGGCTGATTGCGCAGAAGCTGTACGGAATTGACTGTATGGTACCGCTGAACCTGATCGAGCAGCCGGGGGAGAAAAAATTTGTAAAATACAACGGTGCATACCGCCAGGATCTGATCGGATACGGAAAGCAGAACGCATGGAGCGTCTGGGAGCCGGTCGGCAGGAGCGAGAACAGCCAGGCGGCCTTTGGAAACGGATGCCGGGCGGCGTCGGAGATCGAGAAGATCAATGAAAATCCGCTGGCGAAGAGCGCGGCGTGCATGACGTATTACGAGAGAGGCTATCTGAATGCCGTTGTAAAAGAGCCGGAGCGGACCGGGGACGGGACACTTTGGTTTCCAGAGGAGAATTATTTCAAAGCATATTATCAGCCGTTTTTCGAGCTGTTTGCGGACGAACAGCCGGGTAAGCTGTACGGAAGCAGCGGCGGCTTTGAACTGGAGCTGACTCTGCCGTGGACGGAGGAAGGAAAACGCGGCTTCCGCCATCTGCAGATCGGAACGGATCAGGTGACGATTGCATTGATGCGGGAAGGGAAGTACGATCAGATCTTAAAGCGGATGGAAAACGTTTTGGATTTATCAAAAGAGTGCAGATTCTGCGGGGGAGACGGCATCTGGGTAGGCGCAGAGTAAATGTCATCGGAAGTGCCGAAGCTGCCGGGGATGATGGTACACAGATTCTGTGTGGGAAAAACGAAAAAGAAAGGACAAGAGTAATGGCAAAAGAAATGGAAACTCCAAAGGACGAAGGGCTGCAGGGGAATGAAACGATAGAGGAAGCAATTCTGGGACTGCAAAAGGAGCCGACGCCGGAACTGCTGGCACATGTGCTGACGGTAATCCGCCGCAGAATGAAAGAGGGCGGACAGGCGATTCTTTCCGTGGAACCGCCATCCGGCGACGATCAGATCCGGATCGGAACGGTAAAGAGCGCAGACGGAAAAGTCTGGTGGGCCGCGTTTACGAGCTTTGATGAGGAATTAAAGGGGAGCAGCAGCGTGAAATCTACGTTTCTCGTGAGTCTGGAACAGCTGATCCACATGGCATCCGAAACAAAGGAGATCAGCGGTGTGATTTTCAATCCGTGGAACCGCACGATCATGCTGGATCATACGCTGCTTTCGATTATCATCGGGGAAGAGAATGCGGGGCACTGAATTGCCGAAAGGAAAAAAGCAAGCACAGAAAGACTCCGAGGGTACATTATTATTTTAAGGAGGTTTTACATCATGGAGGGTTTTCAGGTAACAGAAATCGGGGAAAAAATTTACTGTATTTTGGACGCAGGAAATTCATCGTTCTATGTAGTAGAAGGTGAAGAAAAAGCGGCTGTCATTGATACCGGCATTACGGCAGGCACAAAGATTCTGCCGGTGATCCGTGAGCTGACGGACAAGCCGCTTCTGCTGGTCATCACGCATGCGCATCCGGATCACATGTATCACATGGATGAGTTTGATGAGGTGTACATGTGCCACGATGAAAAGAAGATGGATCCAGAGACGCTTGTGATGCTGACAGCGGGAAAATTAAAACCGTGGGAGGAGATTCATGACATCCGTACCGATTCCGTGATTCCGCTCGGCGGCACAGAGCTGGCCGTCTGTCAGACACCGGGCCATACGCCGGGCAGTGTTGTCGTGCTGGAGACGAAACAGAATTACCTGTTCACCGGAGATGCGATCGGAAGCGGCTGCGGTGTCTGGATGCAGGTGCCGGGCGGAACGAGCCTGGAAGAGTATTACGATGGTCTGGTTGGTCTGATGGCGTGGCTGGTGAAAAAGGGCGGCCGCATGAAATTCTTCGGCGGTCATCACACGCAGGTGTTTGAATCGACGGCGCATCCGGTTTACAATCCGCTCAGCCTCGGCGTTCTCGCAGATCTCATCGACCTTGTGGATCAGGTGATCCACGGCGAAAACCTGGGACGGCCAAGCAATGCGAAGCCGTTTTCGAAAGAACAGGTCCGCTACGCGTCGTACGGCCGCGCAGAAATGCAGTACTGTGCATCGCGGATTCACCGAAAATAAGCGCGTGAAATCTTAAAACTTCCATAAGAAGAAAGGTTTTTGCCCGCGGCGGCTTGACAAAATAAAAAAACGCGATTATGATAAATGCAGTTTCTATTCCAACAGAAAAAGAAAAGGTTATGAGGAAGAGGAGTACATGGCAGACCCCAAAAGAGAGGACGGTTCACCGGCTGAAAGGCTGTCCGGGAAGGTGGTCATGGAAGGTAGCTTCTGAACCGGAGAGCTGAAAAGCACAGAAGATGTGATGATTAGGTTCTCACGCATGAGTCACGTTACAGACTCCGAAACGAGATACAAATTAAGGTGGTACCGCGGAATTTTCGCCCTTTGCATGCATGTTATGTGTATGTGAAGGGCGTTTTGATTTAAGACAAGCCTCTGCGGGAATAAATACCACAATACACCAAACATAAAAGGAGGATCTCATGAGCAAAGAACTCGCAAAGACCTACGATCCGAAAGGACTCGAGGACAGACTGTATCAGAAATGGCTGGATAAAGGATATTTCCACGCCACTGTAAACCCGAACAAAAAACCGTTTACCATTATGATGCCGCCTCCGAACGTAACCGGACAGCTTCACATGGGCCATGCACTCGACAACACCATGCAGGATATTCTCTGCCGTTTCAAACGGATGGAGGGATATGAAGTCCTCTGGCAGCCGGGAACCGACCATGCGGCGATTGCAACCGAGGTAAAGGTTACCAATATGCTCAAAGAGCAGGGCATCGACAAAGATGAAATCGGACGCGAAAAATTCCTGGAGCACTGCTGGGAGTGGAAGAAAGAGTACGGCGGACGCATCAACAGCCAGTTAAGAAAGATCGGCTCCTCCGCAGACTGGGAGAGAGAACGCTTCACCATGGACGAGGGATGCTCCAAAGCCGTAGAAGAAGTATTCTGCCGTCTGTATGAAAAAGGATGGATCTACAAAGGAAGCCGCATCATCAACTGGTGCCCGGTATGCCAGACTTCCATCTCCGATGCAGAGGTTGAATATCAGGAGCAGGCAGGCCACTTCTGGCACATCAACTACCCGGTAGTTGGAGAAGAAGGCCGCTTCGTAGAAATCGCAACGACCCGTCCGGAGACTCTGCTCGGCGATACTGCCGTAGCTGTCAATCCGGAGGATGAAAGATACACCGATATTGTAGGAAAAATGCTGAAACTGCCGCTGACCGACCGTGAAATCCCGGTTATCGCAGATGCTTACGTAGACAAAGAGTTCGGAACTGGATGCGTTAAAATTACACCGGCACACGACCCGAACGATTTTGAGGTAGGAAAACGCCACAACC
>OOBI01000397.1_pt1 | contig 40764 bp, 29 predicted proteins | sample 1671081 | NCBI WGS metagenome assembly OOBI01 (sample SAMN06348120, study PRJEB24527) | human gut metagenome | biome: human gut; feature: ankylosing spondylitis patient; material: feces | host: Homo sapiens | place: China | collected 2015-10 | reverse complement strand
CAAGCAAATTCAGGAAGAAGTTCTGGACAACGCCGTGGTGGAGGTTATCATCAAATTGGTCAGCAATCCAAAGTTTGCCGCCATGATGCAGGAGAAGATCAACAGCAAAGTAGACACCACCGCCATTGAACAGGAAATCGCAGCCGCCGAAAAGCAACTGCGCCAGTATTACTCCGTCAAATCCAAACTCATGGATGAAATCGACACCCTTGACCCGGATGACCGGCACTACATCATGCGCAAATCCGACCTTGACGAACGGCTCTACAAGATGTACGATAAAATCGAGGGTACCGAGAATCAGCTTGTGACGGCTCGTGCCAAGAAACAGGCCATCGAAGCAGACAAAATCACCGGCGACAATATTTACAAGATTCTGCTCTGCTTTGAGAAGCTCTACAACGTTATGAATCCTGTCGAACGCAAAAAGCTGATGGAGCACCTGATTTCCGAAGTCCATATCTACCCGGAGCGTCAGCCCAACGGCCAGTGGCTCAAGTCCATCAAATTCCGACTGCCTATCATCGAAAATGGCGCGGATTTGTGTTTGGACAATGGAAGTCACGTGGAATGTATCACGGCATTTGTCCGCATAAATCCTTGATTTCTAGCACTTTCAAGGTTTGAAGAGCAGTAATTTTCCACCTTTGAACCGGCTCCAGATCAGCCAGAATAATCTTCACCGTCTCATGGAACTGCGAACAAGAAAACCGCCCTGCCGTATAGCTACGACAGAGCGGTTTTCTGCTGTATGGACTCGAAGGGAGTCGAACCCTCGACCTTTCGGATGCGAACCGAACGCTCATCCCAACTGAGCTACGAGCCCTCAACTGTCCTCTGACCACTAGAGCCAGAGGACATCGTTCATTTTGACTTTATTATTTTACTGCTTCTGGAATCATTTGTCAAGAGTTTCTACCTTCCGGCGAAGCAGACTCATGGGGGGCAGTTCCGGGGTAGGGATGGTGTACTTTTCCATGGCGTGGGGGGTGGATTCCACGCTCTCCCCTGCCTCGTTTTTGATCCACTCCGGGTGCAGCGGGATGCTGCGCCCATCCGGGCAGAGCACCTCCAACGTATCCCCAAGGCTCCATTTGCCGCGCTGCTGGCAGGAGGCAACACCATTCTCCCAGCTTTCCACAGTGCCCACAAACTCCCACTCACGGATATAAGTAGCACTGTCGGTTGCCTGACGGGCCTGCTCGCGGCCAAAGTAGAAGCCCGGGGAGTAGTGCCGGTGGCTGGTACGGGCCAGCTCGGCCAGAACGTCATCGCTCAGCTCAAAGTTATCGTTGAGCGGGTCGGCCAGATACTGATCCAGAGCCTTACGGTAGGCGGCGGTGACGCTGGCGACATAGTAGAACGTCTTGGCGCGGCCCTCGATCTTCAGGCTGTCCACACCTGCCTTGCAGATGAGGTCGATGAAGGGAGCGGTGCACAGATCGTTTGCATTGAGGATATAGCTGCCGTTCTCATTTTCGCCGATCTCATACAGCTGGCCCGGGCGGGTCTCCTCGCTCAGGTAATACTTCCAGCGGCAGGGCTGGGCGCACTGGCCCCGGTTTGCATCCCGGCCTGCCATGTAATTGGAGAGCAGGCACCGGCCCGAAATGCTCATGCACATGGCTCCGTGGACAAACGCCTCGATCTCCAGCTCCGGCGGGGTCTTATCGCGCAGGGTGGCGATATCCTGCAGGCTCATCTCACGGGCCAGCACCACACGCTTTGCACCCATGTTGTAAGCGGCACGCGCAGCGGCCCAGTTGGTGATGCCGGTCTGGGTGGACATGTGGACATCGATCTCCGGGGCGAACTGCTTACAGGCTTCCAGCACACCCAGATCGGCCACGATAAAGGCATCCACACCGGCGGCAGCAGCAGCCTTGATGGCTTCGGGCAGGCGGTCAGCTTCCTCATTGGTGGGCAGCGTGTTCATGGTCAGATAGACCTTGCGGCCGCGGGCATGGGCATAGATCACACCCTCAGCCAACTGCTCCGGCGTAAAATTGGCAGGAGCCGACCGCATACCGAACTCCGGCAGGCTGCAATAAACAGCGTCTGCTCCATAGTTGATGGCATAACGCAGGCGCTCCAAGTCGCCTGCCGGGGCCAGCAGTTCCGGGATCTGTAACATAAAATCGTCCTCTCTTTTTAGCACCCTCTCTGTCATCGCTGATGCGATGCCGCCTCACCGGATCGGTTTCTGCAAACCTGACTCCGGAGCCGCAATTGGCACTCCCCTTGGGAGAACTTTCAGCATAGCGGACTGAGAGGGACTTACTTCTTCAAACTCTGATTGACTTCAGCCGCTTTCCGGCAGTTGGCCTGATGTTCAGCATAGGTCTTGGCGTAATAGTAGTGACCGGAAAGGTCCGTAACAAAGAAATAGCAGTCCCTGACTTCCTCATCGCACTGAGGTGCCAGAGCAGCCTGGATCGCGGCAAGGCCCGGGTTCGAGATGGGCCCGGCGGGCAGGCCGGTGCAGGTGTAGGTATCGTAGGCATTCCGGATGTTCTCGGGGATATTCTCCCAGCCGCCATAATACGGGGCCACCCAGTTCCAGAGGTAGTTGTTGTCCTCGTCGCTCTGCACATAGCTGGACGTATTGCTCTGGAGCTTGGGGTAAGGCGAACCCTCGGCCAGACGGTTGCGGAACACCTGCGCCACATTGGAATCCTGATCGTTGCCCGCTTCCTCTTGCACAAAAGAGGCCAGTGTAATGACCTCGGGCAGGGTCAGCTCCTGCTTTTCCAGTTCCCTGTACATCTCGTCCGTAAACTGCTTATTGAAGTGTGCATAGAACGTTGCAACGTAATGATGCACGGTATCGTCCGTCAAAAACTCATAGGTGTCCGGAAAGAGGTAGCCCTCACACTTCATAAAGCGGTCGGGGGCATCGTCCGGGACATACTGCCAGAAGGTGTACTCACTGAAATCTCCGGTGTTGGCTTCTTCCAAAAACTCCTCGGCAGTACACAGACCGGCTTCCTCCATTTTCCGGGCAATTGCAATGGCGGTGGTTCCCTCCGGGAAGGTCAGACGCACCGAATCCGCCTTGGCATACGCAGACAACTCTGTGATCAGGCCATCGTAGGAATATCCGCCGGTTTGCAGCGTAAAATCACCGTACTGCAGTTTTCCGGCGGCACCCTTGTGCCCCACATACCAGCGGAACAGATAGGCCGAACGGATCACTCCAGCCTCCTTCAGCTCCTTTGCGATGGCAGCAACGCCGCTGCCCTGGGGGATGCTGACGGTCACCTCTGCACCGGGCTTTCCTCCATTGCCGTTGATCTCGTTATACGCAAACACACCTGCCGCACCGACTGTCAGTACCAGCAGCAACAGCACGGCCAACAGGATCTTCAGCGCACTGCCTTTTTTCTTTTTCTGGTGTTTCTCTGCCATATCCACGTTCCTTTCAGTCCATCATCAGGCGCATGTAGCTCTCCGAAACATCAAAAGGTTCTCCTTCAAAGCGGATGAGGCCATACTCCTGCCGGGTTCCCTCGCCCAGGAACAGATTCTGGGCAGCCCCCACCGTGATGACAGCTTTTTCCACGATGACCTCTTTCTCCCGGGCGGCTTCCATCAGCACCTCGGCAGCACGGTCATTTTCCGCCATCATCTCCACAAAGTAAAGGGTATCCTCCCTGCGGAAATAGATGCCATAGCCCTGCTCACTGGATACGATGGTCGCACCACGGGAATACAGGTCCCGCAGAACTTCCCCCATCTGCTCCGGCGGCAGCTGAACGGTGTCGGGCCAGTATTTTGCCCGCAGCTCGCAGAGTTTTTTTGCCGTCACGGAATCGAATTCCGCCTGGCTCCACAGGTTGCGCTCCACCTCCCGGGGCAGGCAGCGCAAGGCAAAGGCTTTCTGGAAGCCTTTATCCTGCAGCAGCGTTGATTGTTCCGGGCTGGTGGGCACTGCCACCACAAAGCCTGCGCCCCGCAGTTTCTGCTGGGCACACAGGGTATCCACCAGGCCCGCAAGGAGCAGGCTGCCCTGCCCGCACAGACCGAACAGATAGCTGCCCGGGCGGCCCTGCAGGGTCACTGGCACAGCCAGTGCCACAGCCTCAATGTGGTCGTTTTCCTCCGCGACGTAGACATTCTGCACCCCGGCAAAGCGCTCCACAGCGCCACGGACAAACTCCTCCGTGTCGCCGCGCTGGGCCTGCCACAGGGCCAGCACCTCCGCCCAATCGGACGGCTGCATCAAACGGTACATGATATAGGATGCCTCCTTTTGTTTCAAATAACAGCGAGAGCAAGAGTTCTGACCTCTCCCTGAATATCCTCAATGCTCCGCATCTTCTCCCCTGCCGTGCAGTGGACGGTATCCCAGCCGAGGTGTGCGGCACAGTATTCTGCCGCCCGGCGGCTGCGGGCCAGATATTCGGTGTCCTTTTCATGGACATCCTTCCTGGTCTCGTCGCCATGGTAGCGGGCAGTCATCAGCCGCTGGCTCACCGCCGGGTCAACCTGCAGATAGATCACCTTATCGGGTGCAGGCAGGCCCAGCAGGTGGTATTCATAGTCAAAGAGCCACTGCAGGAATGTGTCCCACTGCTCCGGCGGGAGCTTCGAGCACTGATGCACAGCATTGGAGGTGGTGTAGCGGTCAGCGATCAGGATGCCGCCTTCCTCGTAGAACTTGCCCCAATCCGACTTATACCCCGCATAGCGGTCCACCGCATAAAAGCTGGATGCCGCGTAGGCGTTGACATCGTCAGGCTTGTCGCCAAACTGCCCGGCCAGATACATCTTGACCAGCGCACTGGAATCACTGTCATAATCCGGGAAAGTGATTTCCCTTACCAGATGATCCGTCACCGTCAGGTGCTTTGCCAGCAGCCTGGCCTGCGTGCCCTTGCCGCTGCCGTCCAGCCCTTCCAGAACGATCAGCTTTCCTTTGCTCATACACCAGCCTCCTGCTTGATGGCCTCATACTTTGCGCGGACTTCGGCAGTTCTGCCGCAGCACATCTTGCCCTCGGGGCAGGGGCCGCTGACACAGGCCGGGCCGGCCTTGGCAAAGATATGGGGTGCCACCGGGTAGACCAGCCGGAACATTTCCTCAGCCAGCTGACGGATCTCCCACTGAGCACGGGAGCAGCAGCGCAGATGGAAGAAATTCTGCAGACTGCGGGCGTTCATGGTCACGACCATCTTCGTCTCGCAGGCGTTGGGCAGCACGAAGCGGGCATCCTCGTTGGCCTGTTTGGAGGCCTTGGCGCGGGCCTGCTTTTCGGGCATCCCCTCTGCCATCAGGCGGGCAGTGTGACCGTCCTCCAGCTTTTTTGCAAGGTCCAGGTAGCGCTTCGCGTCCTCATCCATGCTCTCAAGAAAGGCTGCCTTTGCCTCAGGGATGGCCTCGATTTCCGGCGGGATGACATAGTGGAAGTCGTCCAGCCGGACATACCGCTGGCTCTGGACACTGAAGGATGCGATGCGGTGCCGGGTGATCTGGGCCAGCAGGGTGCGGCTCACACCCTCAATGCCAAAGGTGAAGCTGGCATGTTCAATGGGGCTGGCATGGCCCAGGTCGCTGAGCATGGTCAGGAACTTGGCCGTTTTCTCCTCGGTCAGGCCGTCCAGCAGGTCGGTGATATGGGCATCGGAGTAGCAGAGCTTGGCCGCTGCCGCCACCACCTTTTCCGGTTCCGGGGTATGTGCGATCAATCGAACGGTCATCATAGTTTTCTCATTCCTCCGTAATTTTCGTCAGCGGCGCAAAATTTGCCATGGTTTTCTTCACACCGACTTTTTCAAAGTTGATCTCCACGATCTGGTCTCCGGCAGCGGCCTTGACCGCCAGCACCCTGCCCCGGCCAAAGACCTTGTGCTCCACAATGTCGCCAACCTCGTAATGCTTTGGGCCGGTGGACGCCGGGCGGGAAGCTGCCGGGCTCCCCGGAAAGCTCACGGGTTTGGACGCTGCCTTGGGGGCCGCGGGACGACCATAGCCCACACCAAAACCGGAGGAGCCGGACGCGCGCGGGGCGCTGCTTCCGCTGCCAAACCCGGAAGCACTGCTGCCACGACCTGCATAACCGGAGCCGAAACCGCCGCGCTCAGAGGCATTGTATTCATGGTTGAGGTAGCTGCCGCCGGTGCGGCCGCCGAAGCTGCTGGAATTGCGGCCCCAGCCGGACGCGCCGGAGTAGCCCGAGGCCCCGCCGGGAACGGTATCACTGTAACTGGAACCCCAGCCCATGGAAGAACGGCGTTCCAACGCCGGGCTGCGTGTCTCTTCTATATACTCAGGCTCGATCTCGCGCAGAAAGCGGCTGGGTTCGTTGCGCTGGGTGCGGCCGTAGAGCATCCGGGAGACGCTGTTGGAGATATACAGCTCCTTCTTGGCGCGGGTGATGCCGACATAGGCCAGACGGCGCTCTTCCTCCAGATCTGCCTCGGAGTATTTGCTCATCTCGCTGGGGAACACCCCCTCCTCCATGCCAATGAGGAACACATAGGGGAATTCCAGACCCTTTGCAGAGTGGATGGTCATCAGGACCACCTGGTCAGCGCTCTCGTTGTAGCTGTCAATGTCGCTGATGAGGGCGATATCCTCCAGGTAGCCTTCCAGTGAGGCCTCCTCTCCGTGCTGATCGCAGTAGTTTTTGACGTTGTTGACCAGCTGGCCCAGGTTCTGCAGGCGGTCTGCCGCATCCTCGTGGCCCTTGGCCGCATCCGCTTCCAGCATGGCCTTGTAGCCGGTCACCTCAATGACATCCTGGGCAAATTCGTCCAGTGTCCTGGTTTCCAGCGATTCCTGCAGTTTTTCGTAGATCTGCCAGAATTTCAGCAGCGGCATGATGGCACGGCTGAGTTTGGCGTATGCATCCGCGTGGGAGATGACTTCCAGCATACTGATCCCCTGCTGGGCGGCAAGGTCAGCGATCACATCAACAGTGGTATTGCCGATCTTCCGGGCAGGCTCGTTGATGATGCGGCGCAGGCGCACATCATCCCGGGCGTTCGCCACGATGGACATATAGGAGTGGATGTCCTTGACCTCTTTGCGGTCGTTGAAGCGCTGGCCGCCCACGATCTTATGGGGAATGCCCGCGCGGGTAAAGTAGCTTTCGATGGGGGCCGACTGGGCATTCATGCGGTAGAGCACCGCATGGTCCGCCAGATGCCCGCCCTCTTTCAGGTGCTCACCGATGACATCCGCAATGTGCATGGCTTCGTCCTGCTCATTCTCGGCAGTGTAGACCTGCACCTTGTCGCCCTCGTCGTTCCGGGTCCACAGGGTCTTGCCCTTGCGCTCGGTGTTGTGCTGGATGACGCAGTTGGCAGCATTCAGGATATTGGAGGTGGAGCGGTAATTCTGCTCCAGACGGATGGTCTTGGTACCGGAGAAGATGCGCTCAAAGTTCAAAATGTTCTCAATGGTGGCACCACGGAAACGGTAGATGCTCTGGTCATCGTCACCGACAACGCAGATGTTCTTTTCCGGGCCGGTGAGCAGGCTGACCAGACGGAACTGGGCCACGCTGGTATCCTGATACTCGTCCACCAGCAGGTAGCGGTACTTGTTCTGGTAGAACTCCCGCACATCCTCGTGCTCCGCCAGCAGCTGCACGGTCTGGTAGATCAGGTCGTCGAAGTCGAAGGCTCCTGCCTCCCTGAGCTTTTTTTCGTAGGCGGCGTAGACTTTGGCGGCAATGGCTCCCTTGGTGTCCCGGGCCGGGGTGCGCAGCGCCTCCTCCGGGCTGACCAGCTGATCCTTCCAGCGGCTCATCTGGTTGATGGCGCTCTTGATCGGGAAGAACTTATCGTCGATGCTCAGTTCCTTATAAACCGCCTTCATCACCCGCTGGGAGTCATCGGTATCATAGATGGTAAAGCTGCGGGGGTAGCCGATGGATTCTGCCCAGCGGCGCAGGATGCGCACACAGGCCGAGTGGAAGGTGGAGGCAAACACCTCGTCCCCCTCTTCGCCGCCCAGCATATTGCGCAGGCGCTCTTTCAGCTCCCCTGCCGCCTTGTTGGTAAAGGTGATGGCCATCACGTTCCAGCTGCGGACAGCGTTCTGCCGCAGCATCCCGTCCAGCCAGGCGGGCGCATCGGTGCCGGTCATAATTGCCGTTTTCAGGGCCTTGACATCCTCCTCTGTCACCTCACGGGGGGTCCAGCTGGAACCGTGGGCCGAGCCAAACCGGATCAGGTTTGCAATGCGGTTGACCAGAACAGTGGTCTTGCCGCTGCCTGCACCGGCCAGAATGAGCAGCGGGCCGTCGGTGGTAAATACCGCCTGCCGCTGCATATCGTTCAGGCGGCCAAACTGCTTTTCAATATAAGTATCGCGCAGAGCGCAGAATTCCTGTTGGAGACTTGCTGCCATTGTTTCACCTGTTCTTCTATAAAATCACTTACTTTATAAGTATATCACAATTCAAGAGGGTTGTACATAAAAAACCGCCCTTCCTGTACAGCACAGGAGGGGCGGCAGTGTTCAGATAAAGCTTAGCCGAAGATGTTGATCAGGATACCGGCAGCAACAGCGGAGCCGATAACGCCAGCGACGTTGGGGCCCATGGCGTGCATCAGCAGGAAGTTGGAGGGGTTCTCGCTCTGGCCGACCTTCTGAGAAACACGGGCGGCCATGGGAACAGCGGAAACACCAGCGGAGCCGATCAGGGGGTTGACCTGACCGCCGGTCAGGGCGTACATCACCTTGCCGCACAGAACGCCTGCAGCGGTACCAAAGGAGAAGGCGATCAGACCCAGCACGATGATGAACAGGGTACGGCTGTTCAGGAAGGTGTTTGCAGAGGTGGTGCAGCCAACAGACAGAGCCAGGAAAATGGTGATGATGTTCATCAGTTCATTGCCGGCAGTCTTCTGGATACGATCCACAACACCGGACTCTTTCATCAGGTTGCCCAGCATCAGCATACCGACCAGAACGGCAGCATCAGGAACGATCAGAGAAACAATGATGGTGACCATGATGGGGAAGATGATCCTCTCGGTCTTGGACACGGTGCGCAGCTGCTTCATTACGACCGTACGCTCTTTCTTGGTGGTGAGCGCCTTCATAATGGGCGGCTGGATCACGGGCACCAGAGCCATGTAGCTGTACGCCGCAACAGCGATGCTGCCCAGCAGCTCAGGTGCCAGACGGGAGGTAACAAAGATGGCAGTAGGGCCGTCTGCACCGCCGATGATGGAGATTGCAGCGGACTGCTTCTGGGTGAAATCCACAATGCCGGTAGCAGCCAGCAGACGAGCGCCCATGTAAGTGCCAAAGATACCGAACTGAGCGGCAGCGCCCAGCAGCAGGCTCTTGGGGTTGGAGATCAGGGGGGCAAAGTCGGTCATGGTGCCAATGCCCAGGAAGATCAGCGGGGGGTAAATGCCCAGCTTGACACCCATGTAAAGCATATCGGCCAGACCACCGTTGTTCAGGATCTCGATCCACATCGGGTGCTCGAGACCATCACCAACGAAGTACTGCATATGGATAATGCCGCTGCCGGGCAGGTTGGCAAGGATCATGCCGAATGCCATGGGCAGCAGGATCAGGGGCTCAAATTCCTTTACGATGGCCAGGTACAGCAGGAAGCAGCCCACGCAGATCATGATCGCGTAGAGGTAGCCGCCCGGCTCACCGAACCGTGCAAAGCCGGAACTCTGGAAAATACCGACCAGAGTATCGATAAACTGTGTCATGTTTTTCCTCCTGTGTTAAAAAGGTGCGGTGGTGTCGTTGACACCAGCCTTGCTCCAGCCATTTGCAGCACGGCGCACGGCCTTCAGGGTGTACTTGCCATTGCCCATGGCATGGATGGCAGCCATAATTGCGGCAACCACATCGCCGGGAATGCCTTCCTCCACCACAGGGGCAGGAGCAGCCTGCTGCACAGGGGCAGCGGGCTTTGCGGCAGCCTTGGGAGCAGCAGGCTCCTTGGCTGCCTTCTTCTTGGCGGCCATACCGTCGAAGATCTTGCCTTCCAGCATGATGATGAGCATCAGCAGGACGAGGATGGCAAACACCAGCACGATACCGGTAATGGTGATAACCACATCAGAACCCAGATTCATGGTCTTCCTCCTAATAATAATTTACTCCGCACTCCGGAGCAGGCCCCGGCGCGCAAAAAGCGATTTGAAAATATTATACAATATTTCCCGACCTGATTCAACAAGTATGAACAAAATTTTGTTGCAACTTTTCCAATTTCTTAACGAGCCGGGTCAGGGCCCCGGTTAACGGCGGCCCATGCGGGGGGTCGCATCCAGGAAGCCGGTCTCCAGCTTATCGTTCAGGCCCAGGCTCATGGCAGTGCCCAACGCCACGCAGTTCACGGGATCGGGCGAGACGGTCACATCCACCTTGAGTTCCTGGCTCAGGTATTCGGGCAGGCCGTGCAGCTGTGCGCCGCCACCGGTCAGCACCACACCATTGCGGAAGATATCGCCTGCCAGCTCGGGCGGAGTCTTTTCCAGCACCTGATGGGCGGCAGTGCCGATCTGCTCACTCAGCATCATCACAGGCTCGTAGAGGTCGCTGGTGGAAACATTCACCTTGATGGGCAGGCCGGTCAGCAGGCTGCGGCCCTTGACCTCCATCGTCTCGTCAAAATCAGCCTTCTGGGGGCAGCAGGCGACGTTCTTTTTCAGCTGCTCTGCGGTACGCTGGCCGATGGCAATGCTGAACTTGTTGCGGACATGCTTCAGGATCTCGTCATCATAGTGGTTGCCCGCCACACGGACACTGGTGGCCTTGACCTTGCCGCCCAGAGACAGGACAGCGATATCGGTGGTGCCGCCGCCGATATCAATGATCATCCGGCCATCGGGCTGGGTGATGTCGATGCCGGAACCCAGTGCAGCGGCAATGGGCTCATCGATCAGGTAGACCTGACGGGCACCGGCGGCCATCACGGCCTCCACCACGGCATCGCTCTCAATGCCGGTGATGGCAGCGGGCACGCAGACAGCCACCCGGGGCTTGACCATGTGGGAGCTGTACACCTGATTCACAAACCGGCAGATCAGCTCCCGGGTCATGGTGTGGTCGCTGATGACACCGTCCTTCAGCGGGAAAATGGCGGAAATATAGTTGGGGGTGCGGCCTACCATGGCCAGGGCCTTGTCGCCCACCTCCAGCACGGAGTTCTTGCGGGTATCCATTGCCACCACGCTGGGCTGGTTGAGCACGACCCCCTGCCCTGCCTGTGCAATGATAATGGTCGTTGTGCCCAGATCGATGCCGATGTCATTCTGTGCCATAATGAAACGTTCCTTTCTCTGCTCCCCTGTTTTCTATCGTAAATGCCCGTTCGGGCGGGAAATCAAATCAATTTATATTGTAGCATAAGCCAGTAAAAAAGTATAGACCAAACCTCTCCTAGTAGGAGAGGTAAGTCAGCAGCCTGGCTCCCCTATTAGGGGAGCTGGCGCAAGGCGCCTGAGAGGTTATTCTGCCGCCATCTGTTCCGGCGGCAGATTCTCTTTCAGCAATTCGCACAGGCCGCTGTACCGCAGGTTTTGCCGGACATTGGACATCATCCGGTTCACCACATCCCGCCGCCCGGCCACGATACACAATTTGCGGGCGCGGGTCACGCCGGTGTAGAAGAGGTTGCGGTAGCAGAGCCTTGGCGGCACCTGCGCCACCGGCAGCACCACCGCCGGGAACTCGCTGCCCTGACTCTTGTGCACCGTGATGGCGTAGGCGATCTCCAGCTCGTTCAGGTTTTCCGCCGGGTAGAGCAGGCGGCGGTCATCCATCCGCACCACCATGGAGCGGTCACGCATGTTGATGGATTCCACAATGCCGATATCACCGTTATAGGCTCCCACGCCCTGCTCCCCGCCAATGCGGTTCCAGACGATCTCGTAGTTGTTCCGCACCTGCATCACCTTATCGCCCACCCGGAACACCCGGGAGGCGCTTTGGAGCTGGGGTTTGCCCTTCTGCTCCGGGTTGAGCAGGTTCTGCAGCTCCACATTCAGCGCCTGGGTACCGGTGGGCCCCAGCTTGGTGGGGCAGAGCACCTGAATGTCCCGGACAGGGTCAAAGCCATAGCTCCGGGGCAGACGAGTGGTGACAAGATCGCACACCAGTTTCTGCGCCGCATCGCCGTCCGATTCCAGAAAGAAGAAATCGTCTGTCTTGCCGCCTTTCTGCAGCGGCTCACTGCTGATGATATGGTGGGCGTTCTCCACAATAAGGCTGCGTCTGGCCTGCCGGAAGATCTCGTTCAGGCAGACGGTGGGCACCAGCCCGGAGCGGATGACCTCCCCCAGAATGTTGCCGGGCCCCACGCTGGGCAGCTGGTCGGCATCGCCCACCATAATAATGCGGCAGCTGTACCGCAGGGCTGCAATGAGCGCCTGAAACAGCTTCACATCCACCATACTCATCTCATCCAGAATGACCACATCGCATTTGAGCAGGTTCTTGTCATTGTGGATAAAGCTGACCACGCCGCCGGAGTAGTCCACCTCCAGCAGGCGGTGGATGGTAGAGGCCTTGCGGCCGGTCAGTTCACTTAGCCGTTTGGCCGCACGGCCCGTGGGGGCACAAAGCGCCACCCGGTCTGCCTGATGTTCCAGCAGCTGCAGGATGGCATTGACTGTGGTGGTCTTGCCGGTGCCGGGGCCGCCGGTCAGCACAAGGCAGTTTTCGGTCATGGCCTTGCGGATGGCTTCCCGCTGCAGGGGCGCATAGGCAAAACCCTGGGTCAGCTCCAGCACCTGAATGTTTTTATCAAGATCCCGCACCGTCTGCTTTTCCCGCTTCGCCAGCAGGGCCAGCCGGTCGGCAATGGCCTGTTCTGCTTCCAGCAGGTCAGGCAGATAGATATACGGCACCGCCTCCAGCATCTTTACGCCCAGCTGCCCGGTCTCAATGCAGTGGTCCAGCGCGCGGGCCAACTTCTCGGGCGGCTGCTGGATGAAGTGGGATGCCGTGTCAAGCAACTGCGCACGGGGCAGACAGGTGTGGCCGTTGCCCGCGTTGTGGCGCAGGGTGCGGAGAAGCGCTGCTTCCAGCCGCTGGGTGCAGTCCCCTTCCATGTGGTAATACTGTGCAATGCTGTCGGCATGGCGGAAATCCAGCTGCAGGGGTTCCCCACAGAGCAGATAAGGGTTCTGGGAGATGGCCTGCATGGCACTGGGGCCAAAGACGCGGAACACCTCCATGGCGCGGCGGGGGCTGATCTCGAACTGGGCCAGATAGGCGATCAGCTCCCGCATTCCGAACATCCGCTTGAACTCCTGCTGGATGCGGTCGGCCTTGTCTGCCGAGATGCCGGGGATCAGGGTGAGCTGGGCGGGATCGTTGGCGATCACTTCCAGCGCCGCCGCGCCGAATTTGTCGATGATCTTATTGGCCGTGCGCGCCCCAATGTAAGGCAGGGAGCCGCTGGCAAGAAAGGCGTACACCGCTTCCAGATCCTTCGGCATATCGGTCTCGCATTCCTGGGCGTGGAACTGGCGGCCATAGGTGGCGTGGTTCTCATATTTACCGCGGCAGACCACGCTCTCGCCCGCATGGAGCTCGCCCACGATCCCGCACACCACGGTGACCGTGCCGCCGCCGGAAATTTCAAACACCGTGTAGCCGTTGTCCGGGTTCTCGTAGATAATGTCCTCCACCGTGCCCTCGATCTGTTCCAGCTCCATGCTCCTCACCCCCCTTGTGACATAATTATTTATAGTATAATCGTTTTGGTGTTATTTGTAAAGGAATCGGGCAGGCCCTACTCTATACAACCTCTCAGCTTTGGCGTTGCGTGAGGCTTTCCCTCTTCGCCAAGGCCTCCCCTACTAGGCAACAAAAGAGCCGCCCTTCTGCGGTTTCGCAAAAGAGCGGCTCAATTTTTACAAGTTTGCGTGCGGTCTTGCTTTTTCCTGTTTCAGCTTCCGGAACACAACGATATACGCCGGGATCAGGAAGAAGCAGGCAAAGAACCATGCCACCGGGTTTGCAATACAGGCGGCAAAATAGCCCCACAGCGGCACGAACAGGAAACCCACCAGAGCACGGGCGATCATCTCCGCCACACCCGCAAACATGGCCAGGCTGGAATAACCCAGACCCTGAATGGTATAGCGGTAAATGATAAGGACCGCCAGCGGGATATAAAACACGCTGTTCCAGAAGATGAAGCTCTGGGCGTTGGCCATGATCTCGGTCTGGCTGCTCTCAAGGAACAGGCCGATCAAAGCCTTATCCAGCACGCGCAGGATCAGGAAGGATGCCACACTGTACACACAGCCGATGCCCAAGGCGGTGTTCACGCCCTTGTTCACACGGTTCAGGTCGTTGGCACCCATGTTCTGGCTGGCGTAGGTGGTCATGGCCGTGCCAATGCTCTCCAGCGGGACGGACAGGAACTGTGCCGCCTTGCCGCCTGCAGTCTGCGCTGCCACGATGTCGCTGCCCAGACCATTGACTGCACCCTGCAGCACAACGGAACCGATGGCCGTGATGCTGCACTGCAGGCCCATGGGGATGCCCATGCCGCACAGCTTGACACAGTGCTGTCTGCTCAGGCGGCTTTCTTCTTTGTTCCAGCGCAGTTCATTATAATGCTTGAGGATGTACCACAGGCTGCCCAGACCGGCCACTGCCTGACTGAACACGGTGGCGAACGCCGCACCGAACACACCCATCTTGAAGGTGATGATGCAAAGCAGGTCCAGCCCGATGTTCAGAAAGCTTGCCATCAGCAGGAAATACAGAGGCCGCTTGCTGTCACCCAGAGCGCGCATCAGGGCGCTGGTCATGTTATACAGCAGAGTGAACGGGATGCCGATAAAGATGGTGCGGATGTAGATATCTGCCAGATCAATGATGTTGTCCGGGGTATTGGTCCAGACCAGAATGGAACGGGTCATGGCCACCGTGACCACGGTAAGCACTGCGGCAAAAAAGACACTCAGCCAGACGGCATTGGCGGTGTAGCGGCGCATCTCCGCATAGTCTTTTGCCCCGAATGTCCACGAGATAGGGATGGAGAAGCCGCAGGCAATGCCGTTGACAAAGCCCAGCACCAGATAGTTCAGACCGCCCACACTGCCGACCGCTGCCAGGGCCTCCACGCCCACAAAGCGGCCCACGATGATGGTATCCGCCAGATTATAGAACTGCTGGAACAGGCTGCCCAGCATCAGCGGCACCGCAAAGGCAAGGATCAGCTTGAGCGGGCTGCCCTGCGTCATATCTTTCGTCATACGCACGTTCCTCCTTGGGAAAGCATCACAGACCTTATCACACGAATTTTTTCCGACAAAAACGCCCTGCCGCGCAATGGGCAGGACGTTTTTGTTCATGTGGGTATTATATCAGGTTGCGATGAATTTTCAAGAGGTTTTTTCAAATTTTTCAGTGCTTCCCGGCCAGATGCTTCAGCAGCTGGAACAGAATGCTCCAGAACCCCGTTCCGGCATTGCCCGAAGGCGGGGTCTCCTCATCCGGAACGCTCAGCGGCGGGTCATTCTGAATAGTGTGCGAGGAACTGTCTGGTACGCTCTTCCCGGGGGTGGTCGATGAGCTGTTTGGCAGGGCCCTCCTCCACGACCACGCCGCCATCCATGAACAGGATGCGGTCGGCCACATCGCGGGCAAAGTGCATCTCATGGGTAACAATGATCATCGTGGTCTTGCGGTCAGCAAGATCGCGCAGGACCTTCAGCACCTCGCCGGTCAGCTCCGGGTCAAGGGCGCTGGTGGGCTCATCAAAGCAGAGGATATCCGGGTGAAGCGCCAGCGCGCGGGCAATGGCTACACGCTGCTGCTGGCCGCCGGAGAGCTGATGCGGGTAGTGGCCGGCCCGCTCCGAAAGGCCCATCTGCGCCAGCAGTTCTCTTGCCTGCTGTTCCAGCTCCGCGTGGATGGCCTTTTTGTTTGCCTGATATTCCGGACGTTCCTTTGCCAGCAGTTCTCCTGCCAGCATAACGTTCTGCAAGGCCGTGTACTGCGGGAACAGGTTGAAGTTCTGGAACACCAGACCAAAGTGGAGCCGCTTTTTGCGGATCTCACTTTCCTTCTGGGTGGCAGGGTCGGCGGCATCCCACATGGTCTCGCCGTTCACCTTGATCACACCCGTGTCAGGCCGTTCCAGAAAGTTCAGGCAGCGCAGCAGAGTTGTTTTGCCGGAACCGGACGAGCCGATGATCGCCAGCGCTTCACCCTGCTCCAGATCCAGGGAGATGTCCTTCAGCACATGGGTCTCGCCAAAATTTTTCCCGATACCGGAAGCTTCGAGCAACGCCATAATTTATCTGCCTCCTTAGCAGCGGAAATAATCGAGCTTTTTTTCAGCCCAGTTGAACAGGATGGTCAGTGCGCCCACAAACACCAGGAAGAAGAGCGCGGTAGAGAACAGCGGCCAGATCAGGCCCTTTGCGCTGTACTCCTTGGCCATCATAATGATCTCCTTATTGGCAATGGTGTTTGCCAGCGAGGTGTCCTTGACCAGCGTGATGATCTCATTGCCCATGGGGGGCAGGATGCGCTTGACGACCTGAAGCAAGGTCACCTTGAAAAAGATCTGTGTTTTGGTCATGCCAAGCACCTGCCCGGCTTCGGTCTGCCCCTTGGGCACTGCTTCAATGCCGCCGCGGTAGATCTCAGAAAAATAGCAGGCATAGTTGATGGCAAAAGCCACCACCGCCGCCACCATCCGTCCGCCGGAGCCGGAGGGCCAGGGGTTGTTCATGCCCAGCAGGCCGGGGCCCAGATAGATCACGATGATCTGCAGCATCAGCGGGGTGCCGCGGATGATCCAGACAAAGGTCTTGACCAGCCCGGCCAGCGGCTTGCAGCGGCTCATGGAGCCAAACGAGACCACCAGCCCCAGCGGCAGTGCAAACAGCAGTGTCAGGGCAAAGAGCTCACAATTGAGCAGGAACGCGCCGGACAGGCGCATAAGAATCACAGACACAAAAACACACCTTTTTTATTCAGAATCCATATTCCCTTCCATCATCTCCGGTAAAAGTTCCCCCTGCTTGGGAGCCTTTCACGCATCGGCAACAAAAAGCCTCCCTCACCGAGGGAGGTTGCATCGCATCGCGATGACAGAAGGAGTTTTTCAACAAATTCAGTCAGCCAGTGCCAAATCGTACTTATCGGCCAGTGCCTGCATAGTACCATCGGCCTTCAGTGCATCAAAGGCCCCATCCACAGCGGCGGCAGCATCACTGCCCTTGCGGAATGCCACACCGTACTCCTCGGCGTTCAGCTCGTCCACGATCTTCAGGTCGGCATAGTCAGTGCCCTCACCGATCATGGCGTTGGCCAGGGTCAGGTCAAGTACAGCGGCATCGGCAGTGCCTGCGGCAACTTCCATCAGGCAGTCGGTCTGAACGCTCTTGGAAACGTAATCAGCCTGTGCCAGGTTCTCGTCCCCCTCAATGGCGGCCTCACCGGCGGAACCAGCCTCGGCGACCACGGTCTTGTCCACCAGATCAGCGGTAGAGGTATAATCGGTGCCATCTTTCACTACGACCACCTGTGCGTTCTTGGCATAGGCCTTGGTGGTAGCGGTGTTCTGCATGATGTCATCGGTCAGGGTCATGCCGTTCCAGATGCAGTCGATACTCTTGGCATCCAGCTCCACGACCTTGGTATCCCAGTTAATCTCTACAAACTCCGGCTCCACGCCCAGCTTTTCGCAGACAGCAGTGGCCAGCTCGGTATCAAAACCCGTGAAGCTGCCATCGGCATCGGTGTAGTTCATGGGCTCGTAAACGGTGTAGCCGATGACCAGCTTGCCCTTGCCCTTGATGTAATCCAAGTCGCTGCCTGCGGCCTGGGATGCGGCGGCACTGCCGGAAGCAGAGGCCGAAGCAGATGCAGCAGTGGAAGTAGAAGCGGCACCGCCGCAGGCGGCAAGGCTCAGTGCCATGGCACCGGCCAGGAATGCAGATACAAGACGTTTCATATACGGTTCCTCCCTCAGTGGCAAGCAGCCTTGTTTTATTGCTTTACCATGCTAAATCGATAAACTGTGGTTATAGAATAGCGCGTTTTCTGCCGTTTGGCAAGGGGGAAAACTGATTTTTCGCAGTTTGCTCAAATCTTTACCGCTTTACCACGGCAAAGCGGTCATTTTGACAAAACAAAAACGCCGCGTCGGCAGCTGCCAAACGCGGCGAGATGTTTCTCTCTGAAAATTCAGCGGAATGCCACCGCCCCCCTATCCGGGAGAGCCGGTGCGCGATTGCGAGACCGAAAAGGGTTTCCTCCTCAGTTCAGGGCATCCAGCGCCGCCTTTTGCAGATCGGTGATGTCAATGGTACACAGAGCCTTCAGGTCGGCATCGCCGCCGGAAAGCCCAGCGATCTCGGTGCGGGTCTTGCCCTTGAGGGCATCGCAGAAGCCTTCGCTGTGCTCGTACCACTCCTTGCCCAGCGCCGACGCACCGCGCATCCCGTAGTCCTCACCCAGCTCCAGCTTGGTTTTGACGAGATCCGGGGCTGTCACACCGCCGTCCGAGACCACCGTCAGGGCCGGCTCTGCCATATCCGCAATGGCGCTGGTCACGCGGCGGTCTGTATCGGTGGTCAGTGCCACGATGCTCACATCCACCTGCGCATTCACATCCTTGTCATCGGTGGCGGTGATGTCCGAAGTCCCGTTCACCGCTTCGATGCCCAGCGCGGCCCTGTCGCCCTTGGCGGCACCCAGTGCCCTGGCATTGGCGCAGGCCCGGGTCACGGCATCCCGGTAACGGTCCACTGCAATGGTGCAACCGCTCAGCAGGTCGGCATCCGTGGGCTTGCCATCCTTATCCACTTTGAGCATGGAGACCTGTTCCGGGGTCATGCCGATCAGGTAACTGGCAAAGGCATCCGCCTGTTCCGCCCATCCCTTTTTCAGGGAAGAGACCTCGGCCAGCGGGTAATCGTCCCCCTTCTGCCGCTTGGTGCGCCAGTCGGTGGGCAGGGTCACATGGCCGGTGCTGTCCGCCGAAACAGACACTTCCAGCTCGTCCAGCAGAACACTCTCCAGTTTGCCCTCGCCATCCAGCAGGACAGCGGCCGCTGCCAGCTCAATTTTCCCTGCCCTGTCCTGATCGGTGGCCTCTGTTACCACACCCAGACCGGTTTTCCATGCCGCTGTCTGGGTCTGTGCGGAGGATGTGCCGCTGCTTCCGCTCATGCTGCCGGAGCTGCCCGACCCGGCGTTCGTTTTGCCGCAGGCGGTCAGCAGCAGCGCCGCCGCCATGGCACAGCTCCAAAGAGCCCGATGGTTCTGATTCATAGATACGCTCCCTTTCCACACGGCCCGTTGGGCCTTTGCCCCATAGTATGTCCAGAAGAGCGTAAGATTACGCAGCCGACGGGAGTTTTCCAAAGCAAGTGTCCGCTGGGGTGGGACCCTGTTGCCGCAGGCAATAGGGCGGGCGATGGAATGGCCCGTTTCACTTGCGTGGAAAAGCTCCCCGAGTGCTGCGCGCAGCCGCTTACATCAACGGACTCAGCAGCCGCAGCACGCTGTCCAGTGCTGTGCCCGGCAGATTGGTGCGGCAGTCGGAGCGCTGGATCTCCCGGCACTGCGGCAGGGTGCGCTCCACATCCTTCCGCAGTGCGGCGATCTGGCTGTTATGGAAAAGCAGTGTTCCGCATTCAAAGTGGAGGAACAGGCTCCGATAATCCATATTGATGCTGCCCACCACGGCGACGCGGTCATCGCTGACATAGCACTTGGCGTGGAGGAAACCGGGCGTGAATTCATAAATGCGCACGCCCGCCCTGAGCAGGGGCAGATAGTAGGAGCGGCTGAGCCGGAACACCAGCTTCTTGTCCGGGATCCCGGGCAGGATGAGCCGCACGTCCACCCCGCGCTTGGCCGCATTTTTCAGAGCATCCAGCATCTCCTCGCCCACGGCCAGGTAGGGCGTGTAGATATAAACATATCTCTGGGCCTGAGAGAGGATGTCCAGATAGACCGTCTCGGCCAGCGGTTCCTCATCCAGCGGGCTGTCCGCGTAGGGCTGCACCACGCCATCCTGCACTGCAGGCAGGCGGGTGGGCGCAAAGGCGGTGTAATCGGTCTCCTGCGGGCGGAAGGCGTTCCATGCATTGAGGAACATCACGGTAAAGTTCCAGACAGCGGCTCCTTCCAACCGGATGGCCGCATCCTTCCAGTAGCCGAAGCGCTGCTCGGCATTGATATACTCATCCGCCAGATTCACACCACCGGTGTAGGCCACATTGCCGTCAACCACCACGATCTTGCGGTGGTCGCGGTGGTTCATCACCAGCGAGACCAGCGGCACCACCGGGTTGAAGGGGATGCAGCGGATGTGCGCCTTCTCCATGCGGATGACAAAATCACTGGGCAGGCCCAGCAGGCTGCCAAAATCATCGTAGATCAGCCGCACATCCACGCCCTGAGCGGCCTTGCGGCGGAGGATCTGCTCCACGCCGTCCCACATTATGCCGGAACGGAGGATAAAAAATTCCAGAAAGATAAATTTTTCCGCCTTGTCCAGATCCGCCAGCAGCTGGGGATACATCTCCTCCCCGCAGGAAAAGTAGTGAGCAGCGGTATCCTTCCAGGCCGGATACGGCCCGAACTTTGCCACATAGCGGCTCAGGTTCCGGCTGGAGATATCCAGCGCATCGGTCTGGCCCTCGGGCTGGGCAAGCTCGGTCTGATGGGCCTGTTCCACCTTCTGCATCCGCTCCCGCAGATACTTGGCGGGGGCCTTATTGCCAAAAGCCAGATAAAGCGCGCCGCCCAGCAGGGGCAGAAGACCGATCAGAACGATCCAGCCGATCTTATAAGCACTGTTTTCATCCTTGCGCACCAGATACAGCACGATCATGATGCTCAGCGCCTTCAGGGCACCGTTCAGCCAGACCCGCCCCGCCGTGAACGACCAGAACGCCCAGAGCAGCCAGAGCACCTGTAGAGCCACCAGCACCACTGTGATCGTGACACGGTTGAAGATGCGGTTGAAAAACTTGACGATAGGCAATCTGAACATGTGGTATCCCTCCCCTGCCGCCCACGGCAATTTTTGATGCTGTTAGTATAGCGCAGAGCGGAAGATTTTGCAAACAAAAAAACGCCCACAACGGCTTTCCCCGCTATGAGCGCCTATTCAATCGTGGGCAGAATTTTTCCGAGGGCCGTTCGCTTATGCTTCCGCGTCCTCATAACCAACCAGCAGGCCGCCCAGCTCTGCATAATAGCTGCACAGACCGCCGCATTCGCTGATGTCCACCTTTGCTCCATCAAACACAGCCTTTACCATGTGCTTCAGGCGCTCGGCGGCGGCGGGATTGCCGCAGTGAGAGATATGGAGCCTGCCGTTGGTATAGCCGTGCTCCTTGAGTTCCAGCACGATGCGTTCCAGCGCACCATGCTCACCACGGGTCTTGCAGAGAACATCCAGCTCCCCGGCCTCACTTGCCTGACCGATGACCCGGATGCCCAGCATCCGCGCCACAGCAGCAACGGCAGGCTTCACGCGGCCATTGCGGGCCAGATTGGCCAGCGATTCCAGCGAGAAGAGCAGATGGGTGTGCTTGTGGTAGCGGAGCATCTCTTCACAGACCTCGTCAAACTCCTTCCCCTCAGCCAGCAGATCCCGCAGATGCTCGGCCAGCAGGCGCTGCTCCGGGCCGGTGGAAAGGCTGTCCAGCACGAACACCCGCTTGCCGGGGTTCTCCTGCTGGTATTCCTCGGCGGCCAGCTGGGCGGCATTGTAGCTGCCGGACAGAGTGCCCGTGATGGTGATGGCATACACCTCGTCGGCTCCCTCGTAGGCGGCCAGCCAGTCGCTGACGTTGGGGCAGGAGGTCGAGGTCTTGCCCTTATAGGTACGCAGGGTCTGGGCCATGCCCACGGCATCCATCGTGCCGTTGTCCAGATATTCGGCATCGTCGGTGATGATCTTCAGGGGGACGCATTCAAAATCCACGCCCTGCAAGGTGTACAGGCTGGCGGAGGAATCCACAACAATCTTGGTGTTCATAAGCATTTATCTCCATTCCGGCGGCAGCGGATGCCGCAGTTTTTCCTGTTGTTTTGAATCACTATATCAGCTTTTCAAAACCCTGTCAACTGTTTTATTGAATTATTTCAAAAGTTTTCAATTTCCTGTTGACCGCATTTCCAAAACATGGTATACTGTCCGCATGAAATTAGAATCAAACCGCCGCGTTGCGGCCTGCGCCGCAGGGTTTGCCCTGCCCCGGTATGCAGAACTCCCCACCGTAGGGCTTTATCTGGATCAGAGTGTACAGTTTGTCAACGGGTGTTTCCGCACATTTCAGGGGGTGGAGCTCACCGCTTCCATGGTGAGCAACTACGTTAAGAAAGGGATCATCAGCCACCCCATCAAAAAGAAGTATACCCGGGATCAGCTGGCCTGCCTGATCTACATCGTGGTTTCTAAAAATGTCCTGTCCATGGAAAACATCGACAGTCTGTTCAAGATGCAGCGGGCGCATTATACCTCCGCGCAGGCGTATGATACCTTTTGCGATGAGCTGGAGAATTACCTGCCCTATGTGTTCGGCCTGACCAAAAGCTTTTCCGAGCTGGAGCCGGACGTTGATGATGCACGCAAGCTCCTGCGCAGCACCATCATCTCGGCTGTGAACAAGATCTATCTGGACTGCGTTTTCACCGACCTGCGGCAGGAGCAGGCCCTCTGGCCCGATATCCTGCCGGATCTGGCATAACAACAAAAATGGCCCTCTCCGTCATGCTTTGCAAAGCAATGATGGAGAGGGCCATTTTTTCTTAAAATGTAAGCGCGGGGCTGATCTCATTGCGGCGCTGGGCCTGCACGATGCAGTCCTTTTCCGGCACGACACCTGCCGCACCCAAGGTGTTGAACATGGTCTGCAAAGCAAGCGCTGGGGTGTTGTTCTCCTGCGAGAGATGGCAGAGGGCAAACTTCTTGCATCCCTCCTGGATCAGCTCCAGCAGCTTTGCCGAGCACTCATCGTTGGAAAGGTGGCCCCGGTTGGACTCGATGCGGGAGCGCAGGTAGTAGGGATACCGCCCGCTGCGGAGCATGTGGAGGTCGTAGTTGCTTTCCAGCGCCACCAGGTCACAGCCGCTCAGGGCCTGATGCACCGGCGGGGTCAGGACTCCCAGGTCGGTGGCAATGGTCATGGTCTTGTTGTCCGGGGTGTGGATGCGGTAGCCCACGCAGGGCACGTCGTGGCTGGTGGGGAACATCGTCACGCCGAAATCTCCCACATCCTCTTCCCCGCCGGACAGGGTGCGCAGCTCACAGCTGGCGGGCACGATGCCGTTTGCATCCAGGAAATCCAGCGTATCGTCTGCGCCGTATACCGGCAGCGGATTCTTTTTGAGGAAGGTGGCCAGCCCCTTGACGTGGTCAGAGTGCTCGTGGGTGACCAGAATGCCCGCACAATCGCTGATGTTCAGGCCCAGCTCCTTGAGTGCCGCCGAGGTGGTGCGCACGCCCTTTCCCATATCGATGATGATGTACTTCTCCCCCGTGAGCACCACGCTGCAGTTGCCGGAGGAACCAGAGTATAACGAGATGAATTCAGACATTTCAAACCTCAAGAAACGAACCTCTCCGTCATGGCTTCACAAAAACTCCCTGTCAGGGGAACTTTTGTGAAGCAGACTGAGAGGTTCTGAATGATCACATTGCTGATTCCAGTGCGGCAGGCATCCGATCCACCTTGCTGATCTCAGCGCCCAGGCCGCGCAGCTTTTCCACGATGTTCTCGTAGCCGCGCTCAATGTGGCCGATCTCCTCGATCTCACTGGTGCCGTCTGCCATCAGGGCAGCAACGACCATGGCCGCACCGGCACGCAGGTCAGAAGCACGCAGGGGGGCGGGGTTCAGCTTGTCCACACCCTCAAACACGGCCACCTGACCATCCACCTGCACCATTGCGCCCATCTTGCGCAGCTCGTCCACATAGCGGAAGCGGTTGTCCCACACGCTCTCGGTGATGGTGGAGGTACCCTTTGCCACGCTGAGCAGCACACCCATCAGGGGCTGCATATCGGTAGGGAAGCCCGGGTGGGGCATGGTGTTGATCTTCAGCGGCAGGATATCGCCCTTGCGGGAGACGCGGACGGAATCATCGAATTCCTCCACATCCACACCAGCACGGCGGAGCTTTGCCGTAATGGGTTCCAGATGCTTGGGGGTGACATTTTTGATCAGAACGTCGCCGCCGGTGGCAGCAGCGGCAACCATGTAGCTGCCCGCCTCGATCTGGTCAGGGATGATGCTGTAGGTGCAGCCGTGCATCTTTTCCACGCCGCGCACCTTGATCACATCGGTGCCGGCACCGCGCACATCCGCGCCGCACATATTCAGGAAGTTTGCCAGATCAACAACATGGGGCTCCTTGGCGCAGTTTTCCAGAATGGTCTGGCCCTGTGCCATCACAGCGGAGAGCATACCGTTCATGGTAGCGCCCACACTGACCTTATCAAAGAAGATATGGGCACCGTTCAGTTCCTTGGCGCGGACGGTGATCATACCGTAGTCCACGCTGTCCTCTGCACCCAGCGCGCTGAACACCTTGAGGTGCTGGTCGATGGGGCGGGGGCCCAGATTGCAGCCGCCGGGCATGGCCACCTGTGCCTTGCCAAAGCGGGAGAGCAGTGCACCCAGGAAGTAGTAGCTGGCACGCATCTGGCGGGACAGATCGTCCGGGACGTTGGTGCAGTTCAGATGGGTGGTGTCGATCTCGTAGGTATTGCGGTTCAGCATCTTGATGCCGGCACCCAGGGTGCTCAGGATCTTCAGGCTGACTGCCACATCACTGATGTCCGGCAGATTTTCGATCACACAGACATCTGCCGCCAGAATGGTGGCAGGCAGAATGCCCACAGCCGCATTTTTTGCACCGGAAATGGTGACTTCGCCATGCAGGGGCTTGCCGCCCGTAATAACAAACTTTTCCAATTTTATAATCTCCTTGTCGCAGGCCCGCCAGCGGCAGGGCCACTCAGGGTTCTTACTTGATCTCTCCGCGCACCGCTGGGTACACACCCTCACGATACAACTATCTTATTATACACAACTTCGGGCAAAAAGCAAAGCCCCCTTTTCCCCTGCCGGATTATTTTCTGTTTTGCCCAGAATCTGCGGAAATATTCGATATTTTTGTTTCTTATTTCAAAAATTTTACAATCAGCGCCCCTTACCAGACGCAATCCTCGCTGCAGGTCTCCTTGATCCAGCCCAGCTGATAGGCCTTGACCAGCTGTTTCAGGTCATGCACCCGCTCCCGCAGGATCTCGCCCTCGTCCGTCTCTTCCACCAGAATGCGGTGGTTCTCCGTTTCCAGTATGTTCTTCTGCGACACGATGTCGATGTTTTCGTTCACGGCCTTTTCGGCACTGACAAAGGGCTGATGGGTCCGCAAGGACATGGTGCGGCTGGAGTACACCAGCGTATACCCTGCAATGCCGGTCTTTTCATGGTAGGCGCGGCAGAACCCGCCGTCAATGACGACCAGACGGCCCCCGCCCTTGATGGGGCTCTCGCCGCTCTTCTCCCGCACCGGCACATGGCCGTTGACGATGTGGCTGGTGCCGGGCAGACCGAATTCTGCCAGGATGCGGCGGCAGGCGGCCTCTTCATTGTACCATGTATAATAGGGGTCCTTGACTTCCTCGTGGGTTGCGGGGTCGGCAATATACAGCCGCTCAAAGGTGGTCATGGCGCTGCGGCCGAACAACGGCGACAGCTTGCCGCACCACAGATACCACAAAAAGTCCTGACCGCTCCGCCGGGCAGCGCTGCCCTCGGGGGCAAAGTAACCGCAGCGTGCCCGCTCGTCACAGTAGTCCATCAAGCCGCGGCCCGAGTAGTTGTGTCCCTCGAACCGCTCCACGGCAAAGCTGCCGGTCTTGGTCATGGGCACCACGCCGTGGTAGAGCAGGTTGCCGTTCTCGATGTGGTAAACGCTGCCCTTGGCGTACAAAAATTCCACATGCTGCTGCAAACGCTCGCTCTGCCGGAAGGATTCCACCAGCTTGCGGAGCACCAGCCGCTCATCATCATTCAGGGCGGCGGGGTCTGCCGGATCCACGGTGGGGAAGCTGGTGTCCCGCAAGGGGTATGCCTGCCCGTTCAGGGTCACTGTTCCCTTTTTCCAATCGATGTGCCGCAGGAAATCCCGACCCTGCATCTTGAAATCCGGGTTGCGGTCGATGACCTTGCACTCCATCTTGAGCATCAGAATGGTCACGGCCTTGTGCATCACGGCACAGCGGTGGAGCATGCCCTCGGTGTAAGGGCCGCGCGCCGCGTCGGTGTGGGGCATCCAGAGGGTCAGGTCGTCATTTCCGTAGAACTGCTCGGCCATCCGCTGCAGATGCCGCAGGTTGATGCCGTAGCAGTCCTCAAGCATGGCATGGTTGTGGTAGGCCAGTGTCGTTTTGAGCACGGTGCAGACGCAGATGGGACTTCCGGCGGCGGCACCCATCCAGACCACGTCATGGTTGCCCCACTGGATATCCACATGGTGGTGGCGCATGAGCTGGTCCAGTATGATATCAGGCCGGGGGCCGCGGTCAAACAGGTCCCCCACGATGTGCAGCTTGTCCACAGCCAGCCGCTTGATGAGCTCACACAGCCGGACGATGAACCGGTCGGCGCGGCCATTTTCGATGATGCTGCCCACGATCTGCCCATAATAAAGGTCCTTGTCGTGGTCCTCAAAGTGGGCATGGAGCAGCTCATCCAGAATATACCCGCAGCTGGACGGCAGGCAGGAGCGCACATGCTGCCGGGTATGCTTGGAGGACACCAACCGGCAGATATCAATGAGCTGAAGCAGGGTCTCTGTGTACCAGTGGTCAAGCGCTTCTTCATCCGCGCACCCAGCTTTGAGCTGGGGCAGCTTCTCGTTGGGGTAATAGATGAGCGTTGCCAGCTCTGCACGGGTCTGTTCCGGCACACTGTCCCCCAGCACGATGTCCACCTTTTCCCGGATGACACCCGAAGCCGAGTTCAGGATGTGGACAAAGGCCTCGTTTTCACCGTGCAGGTCGCTCATAAAATGTTCGGTGCCCTTGGGCAGCTTGAGCAGGGCCTGGGTGCTGATGATCTCACTGGCGGCGGCTGCCTGCGAGGGGTAATCCCGTGCCAGCAGGGAGAGATATTTCAAATGATCCCGGATCTCCTCGTTTTCGGTGCGCATGACATCCTCCGTCTGATATGTAGTATTTTTGCATGATATATAATATTCTATCATAGTATACCACATTCCATATCATAAATGGTATAATAAACAAGAGTAATTCTGTCAAATCTTTTGCAAAGGACTTGGATATTATGCCCAAAACCATTTCTGTTGCCGTGCCGGAAGCCTGTACTCTCTGCCCCCGGCAGTGCAAAGCCGACCGGGCCGCCGGGCAGACGGGCTTCTGCGGGGCGGGCCGCACCCTGAAAGCAGCCCGCGCTGCCCTGCACTTCTGGGAGGAGCCCTGCATCAGCGGCACCCGGGGCAGCGGCACGGTGTTTTTCTCCGGCTGCACCCTCAAGTGCTGCTTCTGCCAGAACTACCCCATCAGCGCCGAGGGACTGGGCAGGGAGATCACGGTAGAGCGCCTGGCCGAGATCTTTCTGGACCTGCAGGCGCAGGGAGCCCACAACATCAACCTTGTCACACCCGGGCAGTGGCGGCCCTGGATCATCGCCGCCCTCGACCTGGCCCGGGCGCAGGGGCTGCATCTTCCCATCGTCTGCAACACCGGCGGCTACGAGACCGTGGAGAGCGTGCACGCCTGGCGCGGCTTCATCGACATCTGGCTGGCCGACCTGAAATATGTTTCCCCTGCCCTTTCGGCAGAACTTTCCGCCGCGCCGGACTATTTTGCACAGGCCAGGCCCGCCATTGAAGCCATGATGGCTCAGGCCGGGCACCCTGTTTTTGACAGCGAGGGCATCCTGCAGCGGGGCGTGATCCTGCGCCACCTTGCCCTGCCCGGCCATGTGGACGACAGCTTTGCCGTGCTCGATCAGATGGCGGCTTGGAACAAGGCCGACCCCGGGTGCTTCCTGCCCAGCGTGATGAGCCAGTACACCCCCTTCTATCAGGCGGCAGACCACGGCATCGGGCGGCGCATCACCACCTACGAATACCGCCGGGTGGTCAACTACGCCATGGATCTGGGCCTCAGCTCTGGCTATATGCAGCAGAAGAGCAGTGCAAAGGAAGAGTATACGCCCAGCTTTGACCTGACGGGGGTGTGAACCCCACCGTCATCCCTGCGGGATTCTTTCGTCAAAACAACCAAAATTTCTTTTTCTTTTTCTCTCGGCCGAAACAGCATTTGCTTGCCTTCCGGTGCGCAGTGCGGTATAATGGATACAACAATGTGTTCTCACATGAAATGGATCACGGAAACGACTTTTTAGGAGGAGCGTTATGGAACACTACAATCCCATCCTCGGCAGCGAGCCCAACGGCCAGAAATTTATCACCTGCGGCGAGATCATGCTCCGTCTGACCCCGCCGAACTACGAAAAGATCCGCATGGCATCCAGCTTTGAAGCCAGCTACGGCGGCAGCGAGGCCAACATTGCACTGGCCCTGGCCAACCTGGGTGTGGACAGCACCTTCTTCAGCGTAGTGCCCAACAACAGCCTGGGCAAGAGCGCGGTGCGCTGGCTGCGCTCCAACGATGTGCATTGCACCCCCATGATCCTGACCGAGCCCAACGAGACCCCCTCCAACCGGCTGGGTACTTATTATCTGGAGACCGGCTACGGCATCCGCGCTTCCAAGGTCATCTACGACCGCAAGCACAGTGCCATTACCGAGTATGACTTCTCCCAGGTCGATCTGGACGCTCTGCTGGACGGCTACGACTGGCTGCACCTGAGCGGCATTACCCCGGCACTGGGCCCCAACTGCCGCGGCCTCATCATCGATATGCTCAAGGTGGCCAAAAAGAAGGGCCTTACCGTCAGCTTTGACGGCAACTTCCGCTCTACCCTGTGGAGCTGGGAGGAAGCCCGCGATTTCTGCACCGAGTGCCTGCCTTACGTTGACGTTCTGCTGGGCATTGAGCCCTACCACCTGTGGAAGGATGACAACGATCACAGCAAGGGCGACTGGAAGGACGGCGTGCCCCTGCAGCCCAGCTATGAGCAGCAGGACGAGATCTTCCAGCATTTCATTGCCCGCTACCCCAACCTCAAGTGCATTGCCCGCCATGTGCGCTATGCCCACAGCGGCAGCGAGAACAGCCTCAAGGCCTTTATGTGGTACGACGGCCACACCTTTGAGAGCAAGCTCTACACCTTTAATATTCTGGACCGCGTGGGCGGCGGCGATGCCTTTGCCAGCGGCTTGATCTACGCCATGCTGCACAACTATAAGGCTATGGACATGATCAACTTTGCCGTGGCAAGCAGCGCCATCAAGCACACCATCCACGGCGATGCCAACATCACCGACGATGTCAGCTCCATCCGCAACCTGATGAACATGAACTACGACATCAAGCGGTAAGCTTTCCGCTCTCAACCCGTTCCCGGATTTTCCCCGGGGACGGGTTCTTTTTTATTGCCCGCGATGCTGGAAAAGCTTTTTCTTGTACATTCCTCCAAACTTTTTTGTGAGTTCCTACAATTCCATTGACAGAGAATTCCACGCATGGTATTCTTCAAATTGGTATTATTACCTTTTTTTGCCATACATTCTATGTCGTTTTTCTGCGGCACTAAACCATGAAAGCGAGGAAATCCATGAAAAAACGATTTGTCAGTCTATTAGTGGCACTCAGCATAACGTTAACATTCCTACCCATCGGAGCAGTAGCAGCGGCTCCGATTAAGTTTACTAATGGGAACCTCAAATATACAGTTAACGCCGATGGAGAATCGGTTACAGTTTCCGGTACATTAAGAAACCCTACACAACTTAACATTGAGAGCTCAATTTTATACAATGGCACGAATTATACTGTAACTAAAATTGCAACGTGGGCTTTTTATGATGCACGTAACACGCTTACGGAAGTTACATTGCCTAACACGGTGGACGAAATTGAATACCAGGCATTCTTTAATTGTTCCAATCTAACTAAGGTTATAATTCCTGAAGGTGTTAGAAAAATCGGCCAAGCTGCTTTTTATGGTTGTTCTCAGTTAACAAGCATTACGATTCCGAGTACCATCACAAACATGGATACAGCTTTTTCAGGAAATACTGCGCTATCTCATGTCACCTTAACAAATGGCATTTCCAAAATCAGTAGTAGCGCTTTTAAGGGTTGTACAGGGTTAACAGAAATAAAAGTACCCATAAGTGTGAATGAAATCTGCTCAGACGCGTTTAATGGATGCACCAGTCTTACAAGCGTGACCCTTGAAAAGAATATTAACATTATAAATAGCAACGCATTCAAAGATTGCACAGAACTAAATGATGTAAAATATAATGGATATAAAACAGACTGGGAAAAAGTCAGAGTTAATAACGCAGGCAATGATACACTAACCAGCAAAGTTCAGTATCTGTGTGATATCAGCTTTGATTTGAATGGTGGCACTATAAATGGTAGTGGCACTATGGACAAGCAGACTGTTTACAGCAACGAGAAGCTAGGGACTGCAAGCGTCCCCACCACAACCCCACAGCGTACAGGTTATGATTTTGATGGCTGGTATACACAGGCAGAAGGCGGCACAAAATATACATTTACAGAAGCCGTCAGCAGCAACATCATCTTGTATGCCCATTGGAACGCACATAGCCATACTGTAACACTGGAGAACGACGAAAATAAGAAAACGAACTCGTACGACTATGGCTCGTCCGTTTCTGTTCCTACACCCACAAAGAAAACCGGCTATAACTTTAATCATTGGGAAGTTACCGTTCCTGATGGAGAAACCGCCCCATCCTTGAACGGCCCAGATGAGAACGGCAATTATAGTTTCTCCATGCCGGACTATGATATAACCTTGACTGCAAAATGGACACAAAAAGATGTGATCGACCCGGATGTTGACCTCAAGTTTGACGCGGCAACCGGAGAAGTGACATCGAACAATACTCAAGTCAATGCTGATGATATCATCAATAGGAAGTTTTATGATGATAAGGGAAATGAAGTTCCCGGTGAGAAATTGAATGCCCGCGGGCTCCCTACGGAACCGGGCGATTATATCGTCAAAGTTGATGTCAAAGAGACCGAAAATACCGCTCCCGCGAATCAAATCACTGGCAATCAGATTAAGTGGAGTTACAATGTTCCCCAGAAAGAAGAAAAGGTCACCTACACGCTATCCCTTCTTGGCGGTATTGCAAAAGTAAACGGCAAGGATGCTACTATCAATAACAATGGTGACATTACCATTGAAAAAGGTGCAACAGTGGAAGTAACCTTTGATAAGAGCATTCTTTCCGATGCTCAGACTTTTGACCAGTGGACAATTAAGCCTGCCAGCGTGCTGAGCGCTGTTGAACCCAAGGCTGAAACCATTACCTTTACCATGCCGGGTGAAAATGTTATTATCGAAGCCATGACAAAGGATGCAAGCATTGAGGAAGAGCCCAACATTCTGGGCACTACCCTCATCATTGGTACTGCCGCCGCGGGTACCGCGGTGCTGGCCTACCAGACCTATCAGTTGGGTACTGAGTTCTATCTGATTTGCGCCCTGCCAACCGGTACAGCTATTCCAACAAACCGAGGTGAGCTGGCTGCACTGGTGTGGAACAATGCAGGAAAGCCTGAACCCGCCGCCGTGCTGAACGCCAATGCCACTGAGACTGACAAGGCCATTGCATGGGCCGTGGAGAACGACCTGCTCAAGGCCGCGAAGAACAACGGCGAAACCTATGAAGCAACTGATCCTGTAAGCCGCACAGAGGTTATCAAGGCATGGAATCAGGTGCAGGCGTTCAAAAAGTAAATCGTACCGTAACGAGAAGAACAAATAACACCGCAAACCCAATACTCTAATAGAGAACCCCCCTGCCGGTGATCTCTCGGCAGGGGGGTTCTCTATGCTTTAAGAAGCAACTACTTTATTGCCGCTTCATCTTTTTTAAGAAAGGATCATGCGGTCGTTGGCGAACTCGCCGCCAGACGCGATCTGGAACTTGGCCAGCAGGTCGGAGACGTGCAGGTTCTTCTTCTCTTCCCCGGAGACATCATAGATGATGTGGCCCTCGTGCATCATGATCAGGCGGTTGCCGTACTTGATGGCATCTTTCATGTTGTGGGTGATCATCATGGTGGTCAGGTGGTTCTCCTCCACAATCTTGGCCGAGAGGGTCAGCACCTTGAGCGCCGTCTTGGGGTCCAGAGCGGCGGTGTGCTCATCCAGCAGCAGGAGCTTGGGCTTGTTCATGGTAGCCATAAGCAGGGTCAGTGCCTGACGCTGACCGCCGGACAACAGGCCCACGCGGGCGGTCAGGCGGTCCTCCAGGCCCAGGTCCAGGCTCTTGAGCAGTTCACGGTAGCGCTCCCGTTCGGCCTTGGTGATGCCGATCCTCAGGCCGCGCCGCTTGCCGCGCCGGGCGGCCAGGGCAAGGTTCTCCTCGATCTGCATGGTGGCGGCGGTGCCGGTCATGGGGTCCTGGAACACGCGGCCGATGTAGGCGGCGCGCTGGTGCTCCCCCAGTTTGGTCACGTCGATGCCGTCAATGATGATCTTGCCGCTGTCCACGGGCCACACACCGGCCACAGCGTTCAGCATGGTGGATTTGCCCGCACCGTTGCCGCCGATGACGGTGACAAAATCACCTTCGTTCAATTTCAGGTTCAGACCGTTCAGGGCCGTTTTCTCGTTGACGGTACCGGCGTTGAAGGTCTTGGAAACATTCTGGATCTCAAGCATTTTTTGCATCCTCCTTCTGTGCCTTCTTTGCCGCGGGCTTTGCGAAATACTTGCTCTTCCAATAGGGCACGGCCAGGAATACAGCCACCACAGAGGCGCTCAGCAGCTTGAGCAGGTTTGCATCAAAGCCGAGGGTCAGCACCAGCTGGATGACGATGTAGTAGATGATGGCACCCAGCGAGACGGACACCAGCTTGAGGGCAAAATTGTGGAAGATGCGGCTGAACAAGGCTTCGCCGATGATGACAGCGGCCAGACCGATGACGATGGCACCACGGCCCATACTGACATCGGCAAAGCCCTGATACTGGCTCAGCAGTGCGCCGGACAGGGCCACCAGACCGTTGGAGACCGCCAGACCCAGCACCACATTGAAGCTGGTGTTGATGCCCTGGGCACGGCTCATGGCGGGGTTGGAACCGGTGGCGCGGATGCCGCAGCCCAGCTCGGTGCCAAAGAACCAATACAGCACACCGATGACCACGGCGCTGACCAGAATGACCATGATGATGGGGTTGTGCAGGGCAAGCTCCTTGACCCAACGCAGGGAGATGAGCAGGTCGTACTTGTCCACGTTGATGGACTGGTTGGCCTTGCCCATGATCTTCAGGTTGATGGAGTAGAGGGCCAGCTGGGTCAGAATACCAGCCAGAATGGCCGGGATGCCCATAAAGGTGTGGAGCAGGCCGGTGACAAGGCCGGTGGCCAGACCGGCCAGCAGGGCGATGAAAAGCGCTGCCCAAACGTTCATGCCGGAGAGCAGGCACATAACGCAGACCGCGCCGCCGGTGCCAAAGGAACCGTCCACGGTCAGGTCAGCCACATCCAGGATGCGGTAGGTCAGGTACACACCAATGGCCATGATGCCCCAGATGAGGCCCTGCGCACAGGCACCGGGCAAGGCACCGGGCAGGTTGGCAAGTCTTGCAAGAATATCCAAAACGTTTTCCTCCTGTAACTACACTTTTTCTGATACGGGAAAGCGGAGAAGAACCAAAATTCGCTCTTCTCCGCTGATTTTATTGTAAAGCCTCTCCGTCACCGCAGCGTGGACCCGGCTTCCCTGTCAGGGGAGCTGCCTGCGAAACAGACAGAGCACTTGTTATTCCTCAATGGCCTCGTAACCCTCGGGAACGGTCATGCCCAGATCATCGCAGATGGTCTTGTTGTACTTCTTGGTCACGTTGGTGTACTCAACGGGCATGGTGGAGATATCGGCCTCACCGGTCAGAACCTTGGCCGCCATCTCACCGGTGGTGTAGCCCAGATCGTAGTAGCTGATGGACAGGGTCGCCACGCCGCAGCCGGAGCAGATGCCCTCCTCACCGGCGAACACGGGCTTCTTGGCCGGGCGGCAGATGCCATCGATGATGCCGGTGTTGGCGGCGCAGGTGTTGTCGGTGGGGACATACACTGCGTCGTTCTCGTCGGCAGCCTTCTGGCAGACAGAAGCCAGATCGTTGGAATCAGAGAAAGCGTACTGGGTAGCGGTAACGCCCTTGGCCTCCAGGTACTTCTGGACCTCGTCTACCTGATACTGGCTGTTTGCCTCGGCAGAGCAGTAGAGCAGGCCCACCTTGGTGGCCTCGGGCAGCCACTCGGTGATCATATCTGCCTGCTGATCCAGCGGAGCCAGATCGGAGGTGCCGGAGACATTGCCGCCCACGGTGCCATCGAAATCGGTCAGGCCCAGAGCAACACCGTACTCGGTGACGGAGGTGCCCAGAATGGGGATGCTGTCGGTGGCAGCCTGTGCGGCCTGCAGGGCGGGGGTAGCGTTTGCCATGATCAGGTCAACGCCTGCGGAAACAAAGCCGTTGGCGATGGTGGCGCAGGTTGCGGAATCGTTCTGGGCGTTCTGGAAGTCAAAGGTGACATTCTCGCCGAACTGTGCGGTCAGAGCATCCTCAAAGCCCTGGGTGGCAGCGTCCAGAGCGGCGTGCTCCACCAGCTGGCAGATGCCAACGGTATACTTCTGGCCGTCAGCCACTGCGGAAGAAGCCGCAGCAGAGGAAGCGGTGGAAGAAGCAGCCGTGGAGCTGGAGGAACCGCCGCAGGCAGTCAGGGCAGCAGCTGCGCCGCAGACAGCGGCGGCAGACAGGAACGAACGACGAGAAATTTTACGCATGATATTACTCCCTCAATTCTACTTTCGCGGCAACAGGACACCGCATGAAAGTCCGTATTCAAGCGGCCAATCGCATCGCGCTGCCGCTTTACACTCGTGAAGTATATCACACTTTCCGCTCCAAAACAACCGGGGAACAGCCCGAATTATCAATCAAAGTAATTTTATCTATCACTTTTTTCGATGATTCTGTGCCGCATCTGCATTCCTTCGAGCTTTTTCAGCTCACTGTCCAGCCAGAGCAGATTTTCTTCCAGCTGGGGGCGGTACTCTTTTGCAAAGTCGTACCGGTAATACAGCGCCTGCCACAGCTTTTCCTGCATCCGCCGGGCAAACACCGGCTCAAACAGAGCGTCCAGCCGCTCCACGGTATCTTCCAGCGCCATGCACACCTGCGCCCAGCGCACATCGGTGGCCTCCCGGGCGGGCACATCGTACCGGGCCAGATAATCCCCCACCCTTGCCGCAATGACCTGCCCGCCGCACTGGGTGGGCTGCAAAAAGTAGGATACCTGCCCGTCCTTCGTGATCTCCTGCGCCAGCGGGTAAAGGGCGCAGACCAGCGGCTCGGCATCGTGGATGGCGCAGTGGTTCCCGGTGAGGAAGGGGCAGTTGCTGCGTTCCTCCTTCAGCGGGGCCAGCCGCAGCACCGGCAGGCGGCTGACCCGCCCGATGCTTCCCCGGCAGAACGCCCGGGCCACGGTGCGGGGCGGCAGGCGCAGGCGGGCCGCAATGCGCCACAGGTCAAAGCCCGACAGCACGATATCCTCCCGCCCTCGGCAGCAACCGCCGCAGCCCGCGCAGGCAAACGAAAACGCCTCGTCCCGGGCAAGCAGGGGCGCGGTGCGGGTAAAATCGGTGCGGCCGCAGAGATCGACCTGTGAATCCTTGAGCATGATGGTTCTCCTGTTCTGTGAATGGTTTTGTTCCATTGTACCACAAAGCCGGACATAGAAAAAGGGAGCGCATCCGCTCCCCTGTTCAGGACCCCCAGCTCACACGGCGGTAGGCCGTTACGGCATCCTCGATGTGGTAGGGCGCGGTGCTGTGGTTTCCCCCTGCCCCGGCCGTGACCAGAATGTATTCCCTGCCCTTCACCTCGGCCAGACTGGCAAGGCAGAGTCCTGCCTCCCCGGTGTAACCGGTCTTACCGCCCAGGATCCGGCCACTGTGCAGCTCTGTGCCGTCCAGCTGGCTCAGCAGGGTGCTGTGCATCGTGAACCCCTGCGGGTGGCAGTTGGTGGCCGGAACGGTATACCGTTCCGTGGTAAACAGCTTGCGGAAGGTCTCGTTCTGCAGGGCTGCCTCCGTCAGCCGGGCCATATCCCGCACGGTGGAAACATGCTCTGGGTCGTGCAGGCCCGTGGGGTTGCAGAAATGCGTGCCGGTCATCCCAAGCTCTGCCGCTTTCTGGTTCATCCGGGCCACAAAGGCTTCCTCACTGCCGCTCACCTCCCGGGCCAGCGCCTCGCAGCACTCGGCCCCCGAGGGCAGCATGGCCCCATACAGCAGATCCCGCACCGTGGCTGTTTCCCCGGCCTGAAACCCCGCCAGCGAGGCATTCTGGGCCTGCAGAGCCGGAAAGATCTCCTCCGGCAGGGTCACAGGCGTGTCGAGGTCCGGGTTTGCTTCTATGGCCAGCAGCGCCGTCATCATCTTGGTCATGGAAGCCGGATAGATCGTGCTGTCGGCATCCTTTTCGGCCAGCACCTCCCCGCTGTCGGCCTGCAGTAAAATGGCATGGGGACTGTTCAGCCCATCCAGTGTAACCCGCCGGGGCCACAGCAGCAGAAGCAGGGTTGCCAGTACCAGCAGCCAGAACAGCCGCCGGAAGGGTCTGCGCCGGTGCTTCCGGCGGCGCGGTGAAGTTTTCATTCTCGTTCTCATCCCTTTTTGCAAAATCAAAAGCGCTTTCATCCCCTAATACGAGACGAGAGCGCCTTTTTCTGCAAAAAGTAGGGCCGCCCCACAAAAATTTGTGCAGCGGCCCCAAGCCAGTTCAATATTTTACCTTTTTACGACATCTACAAGAACGTGTTCAGTGCTGTGCCTTATGGAACATGCTCTTGCGCTTACGCTCCAGCAGATAACCGGCAGCCAGCAGGACACCGCCTGCACGCACCAGAACATCTGCCATCCAGTTGGTGGTACCGGTCTGGATCAGCTTGCCGCTCTCCGGGGCGGGCGTGGTCTTAGCGACTGCCTGCTCCACGGTGGGAGTGGTGGGCCGTGCATTCTGCACAGCCGGGGTAGTCGGCGTAGTGGAAGCCGGAGGAGTAGGATCGGAGCCCTCGGGCGTTTCCGGAGCCGGAGGAGTAGGAGCGGAGTCCTCGGGCGTTTCCGGAGCCGGAGGAGTAGGAGCGGAGTCCTCGGGCGTTTCCGGAGCCGGAGGAGTAGGATCGGGGTCCTTGGGCGTTTCCGGAGCCGGATTCGTGGGGATCACAGGGTCGGTCACTTCCCGCAGAGCACCGTAAATGGTCACAGTATACTGTGCGGAGTCGGTGCCGTCGATGGTATCACCGGTGACCTTCACGTTGGAATCCGGGCCAAAGGCATCCAGCACACCCGCTGCTGCGGTGGTGTTGGGGTTGTTCTGGCTCTCATAGCCCCAGACGATGGTATAGGTCTTGCCCTCATACTCGTACTCGGTGCCATAGACCATATCATAGGCGCTGGGCGCACCCTCTGCCTGCTTTTCGTAGTTGCCCCAGATGAGCTTGGTGTTGCCCTCTGCATCGGTGGTCTTGGTGAAGTTCAGGCTCTTGCCGTTCACCACCATATCCCGCAGAATAACGACCTGATCGCCATTCTCAGCGGTCTGATAGGCAGTGTCGAAATTGTATCCGGCCTGCTTCAGCTCTTCCAGCGCCTTGCCGATGATCTCCGGGTCGTGGGAACCGTCTACATCCAGCATATAGTTCAGTGCGGCGGCGGGCACCCACACGGAGAGATACTGTTTCCCGGTCTCCTTGTTCAGGTCAGAGAGGTAGGTATAGGTCTGGCCTTTATAGGAAAGGGCATCGAAGTTTGCGTGGGCATCATCCTTGGTCAGCAGGAAATTGGTCAGCTTGTCGCCCTGCTCGTTCACCGGCCACAGGGTGTTGTCGGCCTTGTAGTCATAAGTCAGCGTGCCGCCGGTAACGACGAGCTTCTGACCGGGGTAGTACGTGTTCCCTACAATGGTGGGAGCTTCCACATGGGCGTTATTCTTGATAGAAATCTTGGAGTAGGGGCCGTCGATGTAGATGCCGCTGTGGTTATAATCGCCCTTTACAAGGACGGTGCCGTCATCCACAGTCAGGGTGCAACGCATGCCCAGACTGATGCCGGAATACGAATTGTGCAGGTCCATGGACAGAACGCCGCCCTTGTCCACCAGAATATCGTGGTAGGCATAATAAGCAAGAAGGTTATAGTTATCGTGAGAACCATCGGTCATGTTGTAGACGCTGCCATCCGTGATATGCAGCTTGGTTCCCTTGCTGTTGCGGAGCTGGATGGCCATATCCCGCGTGGTGGAATCGACCGTGCTGTTGCCCGAAATGAGTACATTCCGGTAACCGGCAACGATGCCGTAGTTCGCCTGTAGTTTGAGCTTGCTGCCATTTTTGACGATCAGGCTGCCGTTTTCACCCGAATCCTCGCAGTAAATGGCATATCTTCCGACGTTCTCCTCCTTGGTCAGTTCTGCCGAAACGGCGGCAGTGGTATGATCAAACGTGACGGTCGTATTGCTGTTGTTGCCGGTCTCAATGCCTAAGCTCTTGCCCTCGATGGTAACGTCCGAATCCTTGAAGGTGATGTCACCGGCGGCTTCCAGCTTGGAGCCATCCTTAGCCGTACCGCTGCCTTCGTAGCGGATGCCGGCATCGCTGTTGGTGATGTTGAGGGTGCTGTCCTCGGTGGTCAGGCTGGCACCCTGATGGCCGTAAATACCGGTCGCAGCACCACTGATATCCAGCGTACTGCCATCCTCGACTGTGATATCATCCCAGCTGGCAATACCAATACCGGTATGCGGCGCTTTATTGTCCTTCCCACCGTCTATCGTTAGGGAAGAGCCGCCGGAGAGGGTCAGATCACCGTGCTGGGTAACAGCGCGGCCTGCCTGAGTGGAACTGGAGGTCTTAGTATCCTCAATGGTCACATCAGCGCCGTCCGTGATTTCCACGTCCGAGCCATCTGCCATTACCAGACCGCCTGTGGTCTTACTGATGGTCAGTGAGCCGCCAGCGGGGCTTTCCGTTTCTTCTGTGTCTGCTTCCGCAGTTTCGGTCTTTTCTACACCGCCGCTGATAGTCAGGTGCGTTTTTGCACCCTCGCTGGCGCCCGAACCGTCACCTGCGCCGCCACCGCCCACACGGATACCCTCGACATTGACATTCTTTTTAAGGTCCTCGTTTTCAATTGCCTTGGAGCCATCAATGGCATTCTCGCCCTTCAGGGTAAGATTCACATCAGAATTGTCCTGTACGTTGATACCCGCCTTTCCGTTTTGTGTCAGGTTGACTTTGGTATGATCCAGCGTCAGGTCAACATTGGCTCCCTTGTTTTCATCCTCACCTTTCAGATTCACACCAATATCAATGCCGTTGCCGCCGGTGGTCAGGTTAGAATCCTTGACTGTCAGGTCAACCTTTGCACCCTCGCCCACCTTGATGATGGTTTTATCCCCTGTGCTCTCGGTATCTGGGAGTGCTTCAGTCTGGGTGCTGGTGTCCACATTCACGCCGTCAACCACGATGGTTGCATCTTTTACATCTTCTTTGACCGTGATGGTGTTTCCAGTTGTGGTCTCAGCTGTGGAGCTGTTCTCTGTGTTGTTGCCAGAAGCATCGGTGGATTGTGTGTCATTATCCGTAGGCGTGGTTTCCTCTGTGCCATTGTTGGAGTTATCAGTGGATGGCGGAACTTCTCCCGTTGGCGCGTTGCCGTCCTTAACGTAGATCGTACCATCGCCAGTTTCCGCTTTATCCTCGTTGACGTAGGTGCGGTGCTCCTCACTGCCGTCCTCACCCTGATAACTATACGCGCCGCGAGTGTCATCCTTGTCAACAGTTACACTGCCATCGCCCAGATAATACGTCACCGCAGAAGCGCTGGGGCCAACCGCGCTCACTGCAACCGCGGTGGCCAGCGACATTGCTGCCAACTTGAATTTCTTGTTTGTCATTTTTCTTCTGCTCCTTTCCAGTTCATGCTCACATGATCGAAAAGTGGTGGTTAAACAGCAGACCGATCCTTTGTCAGTCATCAATACTCCCAGTTTCTCCACGAAAAGCATCCGGACAAAAAGAAAAAAGCGCCGCACCAGCCAAATGGCTGGTACAACGCTTTGCGTTTTGTACTTTATGGGTGCTCGCCCTCTCTATCTATGCTTTAACCCGCCGCTTCTCTCAAGGGCAGGGCAATCGTGGTACCCGGAAAAGCTACTCCCATACACTTTTCCATAACCCCGCACCGGCTGCCCTTTGGGGGGTGCCGGCACATTTCCGCATAGTCGAAGAGGGTTGCAGAGCAAAGTGCAGCTGACGGCCCATACCGGGCCTTCCGCCTTGCGTCACAGCCTTCCGACTGGTTTGCCGATCTTTCTGTTTTGCTGACAAGGTGCTTTTCGCACTTTATCATACCCCCCCCCCCTATAAAAAATCAAGGGGTCTGGGCAATGTTTGTGAACACTCACAAATCCATGTGATTTTTTCGGGATACTTTGATGAAAAGGCACACACAACAAAAAAGCCCTGAGACTTTCATCTCAGAGCTTTCGTTTAAGTCGGCGACTACCTATTTTCACGCGCCGTTTCCAGCGAACTATCTTGGGCAC
>OOBI01000365.1_pt1 | contig 43808 bp, 30 predicted proteins | sample 1671081 | NCBI WGS metagenome assembly OOBI01 (sample SAMN06348120, study PRJEB24527) | human gut metagenome | biome: human gut; feature: ankylosing spondylitis patient; material: feces | host: Homo sapiens | place: China | collected 2015-10 | reverse complement strand
ATTATGTACAAACTTGTAAATTTGTACATATTACGCTTGGCTCCCTCAGACGAGGTATTCCCTTGCTAAGGGAAATGTCCCGTTAGGGACAAAGGGTTTGCCGTTTTCGCTAGAAAAGCTAGTCATTCGTGAATTGCAGAGCAATTCACTTTTTAAAGAATGACTGAAGGAGGGATAAAACTATAAATTAGATGGATTAATCGGTTATCATCTAATTAACCTACATTACATAAACAACTCTACAAACCCCAATTTATCTAACTAACCTTAACCCACAATCAAAATTGAAAAAGTTTACTATACTAACAAAAAGGCTAGTTACTATTTAAGCAACTAGCCTTTAATTAGTTATAAAATTTATTTTCTACTATAAATCAACAGAATAAAATTCTAAAATCACTTTACTTCAAAGATAGCGAAAGAACTACCATAAGCAGTAACCTTATTATCCTTTACTTCTGTTTTGCCGATTTGGTATAGAGTTGAAGCAACATCAAAATCAAATGGTACAGTTTCGTCATTTGCAGATGGGTTTACAACAAGAACAAACTTACCCCTCTTGTAGATGAAAGGATACTTTTCTTTCTCAGCATAAACAACTTCAAAGTCACCGTCATTGCCTAGGTCTTTATTTTTATGACGAAGTGCAATAACATCAGTTACAACCTTATAAATTGAGTTAGGGTCATTCTTCTGATTTTCAACAGTTGGTGCATCGGCGTTCTTATCAACCGGTAGATAACATTCATCAGCGGTTGAGAAACCTAGGTTCTTTTCACTATTCCACTGCATAGGTGTTCTTGAACCTGTACGAGAATAACCACCTTCCTTAGAAACAAGGTCACCCTGGTATCTCATACCGATTTCATCACCATAATATAGGAATGGTACACCAGGTAAAGTAAACAGAGTTGCAAAAGCAAGTCGGATTGTTTCTTTATCTGCATAGTGAGTCATTCTTGGCATATCGTGGTTATTAGTCATAAAGCTAATATAACCGTTAGCCTTAGTTTTTTCATAGTTAGGAACATACTCATCCATAGTGGCAGTAATATCGCCCTTACCGTTCTTATGGAAGAATGCTTTGTTTTCACCATCTTTTTCATATCTAAACAGACGGCTATAACCATTGCCGTAATGGTCAAGGTAAAAGTCCATATGGAAACCGGCATTGTTGATAGCTCTTTCAGGGTTACACCATTCTGAAACCATAGCAGCCTCAGGGTAATCCTTATCTAGCATTTCTCTAACACCACGCCAAATCTTAGCAGTAGCGATTTTTTCATCATCGTTCTTTACAAGAGAGTCAGCCATATCAACTCTGAAACCATCAGCACCCTTATCTAGCCAAAATCTCATAACATCCTTAATTGCTTCTGCTGTAGCTAAAGCATCAGGATGGTCATATGGTAACTGCCACTCAGGGTGAGTTACTTCGTAGAAACCATAGTTAAGAGCAGGTTGGCTGCTAAAGTAGTTAACCATATAGTTACCGTCACGCTCACATAAACCACACATCATTCTATATTCAGGTGGTGCATCCCATACTGACTTTGTAAAGATATATCTGTTTGTATATTCACTTTCCTTAGCTTTTTTACTTTCTAAGAACCAAGGATGTTGGTCACTTGTATGACCCGGAACTAGATCCAGCAAAATCTTAATGCCCTTTTTGTGAGCCTCATCAAAAAGTCTTACCAAATCTTCATTTGTACCATATCTTGGAGCAACCTTCTTGTAATCTCTTACATCATAACCGGCATCCATAAACGGTGAATCGTAAACAGGGTTTAGCCAAATTGCGTTACAACCAAGACCCTTTACATAATCAAGTTTTTCAATAATACCCTGAATATCACCGATACCATCACCGTTAGTATCGTTAAAAGACTGAGGATAAATTTCGTAAAATACTGCGTCACTTAGCCACTGTGGCATATTTCATCTTCCTTTCTTTAGTAAATTTTTGAAATTAATTTAGTGTTTTATTTACTGTAAACAATAATCAGTTGATAACGTCCTTAGTACCATTTATCCTTTATATAAAGGAGGTAATAGTATGACTATTACAAAGATAAATAATACTTCATTTATGTTTGAATTTTTACAAGACGAACTTACCTTTAATACTGAGGACAATTTAATATATCACATTCTGAACATTGTTGCAACTGTTGAAAAGTTAAACACAAAGCACTGTGCATTTGTGTTAGAGGCTGTTAAGTCAAGGAAAGGTTCAATCTTTCTCTTGACCATTAGATATGGCAGAAAAAGATTTAAAGTAAAAAGAAACCTTGACCACACCATATATTCTTTTGAAAATTGTGATGATTACTTAAATTGTATATTTACCTTACACAAATCTTCTTATCCATTATCAAGAAACCATAGTTACATAATGGATAACAAATACTACCTATGTTTTTCCAATTCATTTATCTCTAAAAAGACAAAACTCCTTGTGTGTCAATACGGAGAAAAATGTGAAAACAATAATATTCTCTTAGCTAGGCTAAAGGAATACGGAAAATATATCGGTGAAAATTGTGTAGAAAATATTAAAAATCTTACTTACAAAGAGCCTTAAGGTTGTTAATAGCCTCAGTAGCTGAGTCAGCCTTAAATACTGCTGTACCTGCAACACAAACATCAACACCGGCATCATATGCCTGTTTAATAGTAGCCTCACCGATACCACCATCAACTTCGATAAGAAGTTCAGGATTTACCTTGTTAGCTTCTTCTCTGATTTCTTTAACCTTTGGTAGCATATCTGCCATAAATGACTGACCACCAAAACCGGGTTCAACTGTCATTACAAGAACCATAAATAAATCTTTTAGATAAGGGAAAACTTCTTCAGCCTTTGTATTAGGCTTAATTACAAGTCCGGGCTTTTTACCACAAGCCTTGATTTTATCAATAGTTTCCTGTACATCACTGTCACTTTCAATATGGAAAGTAATAATATCAGCACCGGCATTCGCAAAGTCTTCAATATACTTTAGTGGTTCAGAAATCATTAAATGTACATCAAAAGGCTTTTCGGTATATTTTCTAACCGTTTTAATTACCGGTGCACCAAATGTAATATTCGGTACAAAGTGACCGTCCATAACATCAAGGTGCATATAGTCTGCTCCTGACTTGTCCATTCTCTCTATTTCTTCACCCATAACTGAAAAGTCACATGATAGTAGTGATGGTGCGATTAACATAATAAAATTCCTCCTAAGGTTTCTTAATCATAGGGACAATCATTGTTGCTATTCCCCAGAAAATTGTATAAAGTAGCATTTCTACTGTACCCAAAATTGAAGTACCGGCATAAAGGGCAATTGTTGACATAATCATAATGCCAAGTGCCACACCGATTAGCTGAATAATTACAGAAATGCTTATATTTGTTCTCATCTGTACACATCCGGAGAGTGCTCTGGCAATCTGAGTAAATTTACCTCTTGTTGCTAAGTATGCTCTGGATTTTTCTTCATGTACACCGGTTACTTCCTTACAAACATTGCCAAGTCCTGTTGGAAGTACCTTTACACTTCTATAGAATACTCCAAAGTCCTCAGAAACTTGTTCTGATGTAATATTACAATCACTGGTGCTGATTAGTAGGCTAATGCCATTGTACTCAGCTCTTTGAAGTTCTCTTGAAATTTCAATACTAGGTCTGTATGTTGTAATTAGCATTGCAACAAGTACACCTGACTGAGCAATAAAAGTTGTTTGCTTATGCTGATGGTGGTATGTTTCTTCAATATTTCTTTCAGGCATATTGATACTGTACTTTCTCATAAGTTCTCTGTTACCTACAAGAATTCTGTCACCGTTTACCCAACCAACAAGTCCAAGACCATCTTCATACATTACAGACTCAACATCAGGAAGTACCATTCTGCTCTCTTGAAGTGCTTTATCAAACACATAAGAAAGTGGACTGTTTACTTCTTTTAGTACTGCTGCAGCACATAAACAAGATTCATCAAGTTTCACTTCATTAAATGCTTGAATGTTGTTTAGAATAATTGAGCCTTCAGGATATAGTTCACTGGCATCAACCATAATTGCCGATGTATCACAAAACTGATTTACACCTTGATAACCACAAAGCATTGCACCCTTTTTCAGTAGTGTTTTACAAAGTTTTCTCATAGGCACATTAACTGCCATTAAAGTGCAAATAGGGATACTTACTGTTGTAATAAGTGAAAGTGTACTGATTGCACCTACAAAATCTTTCTTAATTAATCCGAATAAAATTGCAACAACTATTGCACAAATTGTGGTGTATGGTGCAATTTTACCGGATGCCTCTTCTGATGGATCAGGTGCATAGGAAAGTTGCAAGTAGTTTGTTAAAAAGTCTGTTTTGTGCTGATAAGCAACAATAGGCTTTTCTATAACAGTACCACTCATCATCTTTGAGGCAATATTTTCATCAGTATAAATTTTTGCTGAATACATTTTCTTCTTATCATCAGCAATAAACTTAAAGTTCTTGTCAACTCTGCTAACCATATAATATTTACCAACAGAGTTACACAGTAGCCCTACAATAAGGATAGCTGTATAGTAACTGTACTTACCTATAAAGTAACTTTGGCTAGCAAACAGTCCCACTATACTTGAAAGCACACCACAAACATAACCTACTGCTACTGCCGTATCGGAATTACCCTTAAACTTGATAAGTGAGGATAAGCCATTCTTTAGTGCTACTCTTGAAACTGCACCTGCTACTAAAATAACAATTAAGTTTAACACACCGTAAATTACAGGTGCTACATAACCTGCACCTAAAGTCGATGGCAATGCTCTCTGTAAAAATACAAAGAACAATGTTGCCACAGCTAAAACACCTAAAGCAAAACTTTGGAACTTTAGTTTACTTAGGTTACTGTTAATTTCATCAGCAACACTTTCCTTATCATTTTCGTCATCATAGTCATCAACAGTAACAACCTTTTCTGCAGTTGTTCTGTTTTCTACAGTATCCTTACCCTTTGAAGTAAATAGGTTGATAACTGATTGTGCAAATTTATTTTTATTATTTATTGGTTCTTCTGTAACTACAGTTGAAGTTGGCCTATATGTAGCAGAAATTTCAGGATTCTTGCTTTTTAGATATTCTTCATATTCTTGTCTAACTACAACTGAAAACTTACCTACATTAACATTTAACTGTTCCAAAGGACTTTCAGGCTTATAAATTGGCACTTTAGAAACCTGAGTTGTACCTTGTGGTACAGGCTTTTGCTTTCCGAAAAGTTTTTCATAATGGAAATCATCAGGTTCTTCCTCATCCTCATGCTTAGGTAATGGAGGAAGATTTTTTTCCTTAATCAATTCATCAAGGCTGTCTTTCTTGAACTTTTCTTCGTCAAAGTCCTCATTAGCCATAGCGATAGGAAAAGTATCTTCTTCCTTTTTTTCCGGTACATCAGGAATATCAATATCAATAGTATCTATATCTTCAATTTCAATAGGCTTAATGTCAAACTGAGGAACACTCTCAATAATATCGTCAGCTACCAGTGTACCCTCCGGTACATCACTGCTAAGTTCAACATCCTCTTCAACAGGAACAGGAGCATTGAAAAAGTCACCACTATAGTCCGGTAAATCTTCTTCATCATCGGTCACTTTACCGTTTTCGTCACCTTGGCGTTCCATCATAACCTCAGCGTTCATGGTAGTGCCAATTTTCTCTCCTACAATTGTATTATTTTCTTCATCTTCATCATCCACAGGAGCCATTGAGTAAAACATAGTCTTAATATCCTCTGTTACCTCCGGTGGAGCTTGATTTTCTTTCTTAATTACCTTTTTCTCTTCCTTTTTAGGTTTTTTCTTAACCTTATTCTTTAGAAAGTCAGGTTTCTTAAACTCCATTATTTCTCTCCTATTTATCTTTTGTCTGCTATTTCATACATTAAAATACCTGCTGCAACAGAAGCGTTAAGAGAATTGATTTTGCCCTTCATAGGAAGTGAAACAATAACATCACAATCCTTTGCAACAAGTGGACTGATACCCTTACCCTCATTACCGATTACTAGGGCAACTGCACCGTCATAGTTAACTTTCTTGTAATGCTCACCGTCCATATCAGCACCATAAACCCAAATACCCTTATCCTTTAGCTTTTGGAGTACTGCTGAAATATTCTTAACTCTTACAACCGGCATATACTCTAATGCACCGGCAGAAGTTTTTTCTACTGTATAAGAAAGTCCTGCACTTCTTCTTTCAGGAATAATTACACCGTGAGCACCGGCACATTCTGCAGTACGAATAATAGCACCTAGGTTGTGTGGGTCTTCTATCTTGTCAAGAACAATAATGAAAGGACTTTCCCCTCTCTCTTCTGCTAAAGCAAAAATCTCCTCAAGTGTACTGTATTCCTTTACTGCACATTGAGCAACAATACCCTGATGGTTTACACCTTTAGCTAAGAAATCCAGCTTTTTCGAGTCAACATCTTTAACAGGGATATTCTTCTGTTTTGCTTTTGCAATAATCGCAACAACCGAGCCACTTCTCTCTCCCTTTGCTACAAGGATTGACTCAATACTTCTGCCACTACGGATTGCTTCCATAACAGGGTTACGACCTGCAATTATATCATTTCTTTGATTATCTAAATTCTGTTTATTTTGTTCCATAAAAAATTCCTTTTGTTTATACCTTTTCTAGTAATTTGTACAGAATAAGTATAACACAAAAGGAAATTAAGTAAAAGCAAAAACATAAAAAAACTAAAATAATTATGGGGTTTTACAGATTATTTAAAACTGCTGCACCTTTATCTACATAATTCGGCAAAATTCCGTAAAAGCCTGTTGTTTCATCTTTGAAAAGTCCCATATGTGGTGGAAAAACCGTAAAGGAAAAATATGCAATAAGGAACAGTCCCAACAAAAATAATGACGGTACAAAGTAAGTACTGAAATTTTTATCACTTAAAGTAACCTTATAAGAAATAATCTGAGAAAAAATAACTGCAAAAATGCCCATAGCAATATCAACACCAACCATTTTATCTCCAACAAAAAGTGAAAATAAATAGTGCATAATGATTATGAAAAATCCCATAAAGTAAATGCCAAGGACTTTACCCACAACAAATGGCTTGAAATACACATTGGAAACCAAAAGCTCAACAAGTCCCCAAATGGCATAGGCAATGAGAAATATTTTTGTGTTTTCCCACACAGACTCATTAACTGCACCAAAAAGAATCGAAAAAACCGTACCTTCAGTTAGCTGATAAATATAGTGCAACAAAAACGCCAAAGAAAACACAAAGAAAGCACCTACTATTTCAAGGTTACGAAAAAATTTAACTTTCATAACAGCCTCCATATAATTTATATAAAATTATATGAATAGCTTAGGTATAAGATTACATAGAAAGTAATATTATTATAGCAGTAGCCAGTCCACCCATTAAGGCTGAAACACCCAACCTAATTGACCAATAAATAATCTTAGATTTTATTTTTATCGCTGATGGCGGGTACATTCGCCTTAGCATTAACTTTGCTTCTCTTTCCAAAACATTTTTCTGAGCATCTGTATATTCCGGACGAACCACAAGCAAAGCCTTTTCGTAATACATATTGTTGGTTTCTGTAATCTCCAGAACCTGTCTGTTTATGCCTCTTAACATAGCAAAACCCTCTTTCTATCTATATTTTTGACCTAGTATTTAGTATGTAATCAACAAAAATAAAACAAATTTGATAATTCTTTGTAATAATTAAAATTACAATTATACAGTTAGTAAACTATCATTTTACTAACATTTATGTGGAAAACTATGTTGGCAACTAGGAAAACCCTTGAAGTTATCCACTAATACTCTAAAAATAATGCATTTTTCTACAAGGAAAGTTTTTCACATTAACAATTTCCATATGGTTTTCAACATAAATATATTACAAATAGTAATATTGCCTCTGTCAAGGAAGTTACAAAAATAAAACAAAAAATTTAAAATTTCTTACATAAACAACAAAAGCACCCCTATTATAGAGGCACTTTTGTTGTTACTATTTACTATTGACATTTTAAATGTATCAAATGTGCAACCCCCGGAATACTCTCTCCTTGCTGATTTGCAGTTGGACTCATCAACGCACCTGTAGCTATAAACAGTACATTTCGGTACTTTTCACTTTCCATATCCTTTAATATTTTGCCACAAAGTACCGATGCACCACATCCACAGCCTGAACCACCTGCATGAACATCTTGAGTATCTCTGTCAAAAATCATCAGTCCACAATCCCTATGAACACTATCAATGTTATATCCATCATCATTTAGCAATTGATGCAAAAGTTCTGAACCTACTTGTCCTAAGTCACCTGTAAAAATTCTGTCATAATCATTAGGTGTGGTTTTGGTATCATTAAAGTAGGTTAAAATTGTGTCATAAGCAGCCGGTGCCATTGCAGCACCCATATTATTTATGTCCTTTACCCCTTTATCCACAATTTTCCCTACTGTAGCATTTACCACTTCAACGCCTTTCCCCTCATTACTGACAATTACAGAGCCTGAACCTGTTACTGTCCATTGAGCAGTTTGAGGTCTTACACCACCATATTCAAGTGGATAACGGTACTGCCTTTCTGCTGTACAAAAATGTGATGAAGTTACAACGGCTGTTTCCCTTGCACTTCCACCACCTACTGTAAATGAAGCCATAATTATCCCCTGAGCCATTGTTGAACAAGCACCATACTGACCAAGGTAAGGGATATTAAAACTTCTCATTGAGTAACTGGAGCTTATAAGCTGATTTAATAAATCCCCTGCAAATACAAAGTCAATATCCTCCGGATGTGTTTTGCTTTTTGTCATTGCACCGATAAAAGCCTCTTGCTGAAACTTAGCTTCAGCTTTTTCCCAAGTAGGTTGACCAGCCCTTGAGTCGTAAAAAATCTTATCAAAATATTTTTCTAAAGGACCTTCAGCCTCTTTCTTGCCAACTACTGAACTATAACCTGTTATTACCGGTGGATGTAAAAATTCTACTGTATATGAGCCAACTCTTTTTATCATAAGAAAAACCCCTTTTACACTTATTATGTGCAAAAGAGGTTCTTTTATTTTATTAAATTAAAATTATTTCTTTCTGTTTACTGTAAATGTTTTTCCATAGCCGTTATAAGCCTTTTTTCTTACTGTTGCAGTACCGTAAACTCTGAACTTAGTTTTGCCCTTAGAAACAGTTAATTTGTAAGAAGTCTTTGTAAGAGTTTTTACATTTTTCCACTTGCCCTTAACATTTTTCTGAAGAACATACCTCTTAGCACCCTTTGACTTACTCCAAGATAAAGTAGCCTTGCTACCCTTTACTTTAGAAGTTGCCTTAGTAATCTTGCTAGGTACAATTTTAAATGTTTTTGCAACAGAACCGATTGTAATGCCACTACCGTTAATATAAACTGTTGCAGTACCAACATTCTTGTTATTTCTATAGCTTAATCTATAACTTGCAGCATCATAACCTGCCTTTACAGTTAGACCACTTTGACCAACATTTCTACCGGTATAATCTTTATTCTTAACGCCAACTACTGTTGCAGTATACTTATTTAGACAAAGAGCATATGTTTCACTAACATAACCGTTTACATCTTTAACCCAAATGCTCATATGTGCATTAGGATCATAATTTTTGTAGGTATAGTTAAATTCATTCTTTGCATTTAAAGTTATCGCCTGACCACAAACAGTTATAGTAGTACCTGATGTTCTACCGTAATTACAAGTATGAACATAAACAGTTTGTGGAGCATCTACAGTGTTTAATCTATATGTAACAGTCTTGTCTCTATTAGTTCTTACATAAGAAACTGTAGCGAATTTAGTTTTTTTGCTAACTTGACCTAGTGACATAAAGAAAGTACTGTTTATTTGTTCTTTAGTTTTATTTTTATAGTACACCTTTACATAATAGGTACCTTTGCCTAAGAAACCATACATTGCTTCATTGTTGTTATCGTTTTTAATTACAGTCAAATCTTTCTTATAAAGCAAGTTAGGGTCAGTATAAACTTCAACAAGATATGATTCATTCCATTCATACTGTGTATGATTAGTAAAACCAAAGTTAAGCATAAAGTTTGCATCATTCTTTAAAGTAAAAGAATAAACCTTTTCAAAAGTATCAACAAAACTGTCTGATGCTTGAGTTGTGCCTTTTCTTACACTGTCAATATAAGCAGTTCTGCTTTTGTATGTAGGAACATTCTTAATAGCAGTTGCATTTGTTACTGCTGATGCTGAAACAGAACCTACCATTAGTACGCTAACTGCAATACTTATTGCCATTAGAATTGAAATTAATCTTTTAGTTTTATTCATAAATAACCTCCTCAATATTATACTACAATTATACTATTATATAAGAAATTTTTGCAACAGTTATAATTTACAAAAAAAAGACTAGACTGAACAAAATTTAGTGAATGTGCATAAATAACAAAAAGAAAAGAACTGCCTAACGACAGTTCTTTTCTTAAAATATTCTTTTTTCTGGAGAAAAAATTTTAATGAACAAAATCTATTAACCAAATTACACATTTAATACTGACTTTTGAATAGCTGATGAATCCTTAACATCAATTTTACCATCTTTGTTATAGTCAGCTACTGATAGGTTTTCAGGGGCAATATCTGCCATTAGAACAACATACTTCTGAATTAATGTTGCATCCTTAACGTCTACCTTACCGTCACCATTAGCGTCCCCCAATAGCTTTTCGCTACTAGCTTCACCAACATTATATAGCATTGTTTTCTCTACAGTTTTACCGTTAGAATCCTTAGCAACAAACTTTAGTGAATAGCTACCATCCTTTGATGGTGTCCACTTAGCAGTATTTGTTGTTGTGTTAGTTAGCTTTTCGTTATTTACATAGAATTCATAAGAAACATTACCCTTATTGTTATATGCTTCTGACTGTAGAGTAATTGCAGCACCAACACTCTGACCGGAATTTTTATCTGCACCACAGTTAATTTCTAGAGGAGCTTCGTTTACAACTGTATCTGATAGTAAAGCACCCATTCTAGCTAGTGGTACTGTAATATTATCAACATCTTCCTTTTCGTGTGAAGTTGATGGGTCATAGCTATATTCAACATTTGCATTATCTAACATTGATGGGTCGTGTGGTAATGTATCCATACCGGAAGTACCGTATGTTAAAATCTGCATTGCACCGATACCCTTAGTTTCAATATAGTTTCTGTCAATGCCTAGAGTTTTTAGTGGAATAGCTACTTCATAGATGTAACCATATTCTGATTTGTAACCAAGGTCTTTAAAGTCAACCCAGCTTGAGTTAGGGTCAAGATTATCACCAAGTTTACGGTCACCCTTTGCACCGTTTATACCAATAATTGAATCACTCTTTGTACCGTTAGCATACTTAATCTTGAAACCGTTTCGGTTATCCTGAGCTTGGAACGAATTAACACCGATAGGAATTCTTGTGTCATAGTTGAACATATATGTTCCATCTGTATCCTTAGTATCTGCCTTAAAGATTGATGCACCACCGTTAGAGTTGTTTGAATCCATCGCTACAAGTGTATCAATATGTGTTGTGAAAGATACATTACCATCTTTAGCAACACCACCGTCACAACCCCAAACAAATGGATTTGTAAAAGTTGAACCGTCTTTATTTGTGCCTATCGCCTTGCCTGTTGCCTGTTTGTCAGGGTCAATAGAAAGTGCTAGGTACATTGGAATACTGTTTCTCCATGGTCTTGCTTCGTTTGATGTAGCAAAGTCATCATTTGGTGAAACGATATAAGTTGTGTTTGCCATTTCCCACATAAAGTATAGGTTATCATCATCCCATGCACCATATAGTGCGTATGCATCCCAAGGCTGTTCGTGCATTGAAGATGGCATATATACTCTTGGGTCATCGTTTGCAACACCCTGAGCAATAATCATTGAGCTATCCCAATCATCTGTCTTACCATCAACTGTGACTTTCTTATACTTACCTAATTGCTTATTAGGGTTTGTACCGTAGTAACCACCCTCTGCCTCAGTTGCGTGACCATCTGACTTAGCAGAGAAAGTTGTCTTTGTTGATGTAAATCTTTTCTTAAATGTATATTCTTGAGTTGTTTCAACAGCATCACTACCCTTAGTTGTAAGAGTTAGTTTAATTGTACTGTTACCGATTTTACCTTCACCGACTCTGATTGTATCACCGTTAGCATAAGTTTTCTTAGCTGAACCGTCAATAGAATAAAAACCTGTCTTGCTACCCTTTAGACCAAGTTTTACTTCAATGTAATCTTTGCTGAAAGCAGTACCTGATGGTGTGTAAGAAAAACCATAAGCATGGTCGTCCATCTTACCATAATTAACCCACTTAGAATCAGCAGTTAAAAGTTTACATTCCCCTGTCTTTAGGCTAAGACCTGAATTTTCAGGGAACTGTTCTTTACCTGCACCTTTTTCAAGACCATTGTTGAAAATTACATTCTCAGATTTGTATGTAGCCGGAAAATCAATAGAGTAAAGACCATCTGCACCTTTTTCCATTAACTGACCAGGCCATTTTGCATTTTGTTTTGTACCATAGGCATATACATAGACCTTTGCCCAATTGTACTTTGAATTATCAAAATATGCCCTAGAACCTTCAGCAGCTGAGACTGAACCCATTGTGATTAATGTACAACTTAGCATAATTGCAAGTGTTAGTAGTACGCTTACATACCTTTTCATATATTTCATAGTTACCCTCCAAAGACTCTTTGTGAATAATTATAGCATATTAAACACATTCGTACAATACATTTGATTTATTTTGTATCTTTGAACAAAGAAGCAAGAGAATTATGAGACAAATAACACAAACTAAATTACAAGACTATGAACAAACATAATATATTCTGTTAAGTTGTTCATAAAAATAAGAGAGTCACAAAGACTCCCTTAAAAATTCAACATATTTTATTCTACATGACCACCATGCTTATAGTCTGTACCGCCACTATCAGGTGTCTGAACAGAAGCACCGTTCTTTAGACTATAATATGAACTTGGCAATTCTTCTCTGCTGATTTCCTTGCCTTTCTTATCTCTATAAATTCTATACGATCTTGCCCTATAGTAAGATGATTGAATGTCATAGTTCTCACTATATGTATCAATTACATCATAAGAATCATCCTTAATACCATAGAATGCTGCGTGAAGAGTTGTACCCTCCATATAACAAGCCAGAAATACTTGATATTTAGAATCATTCTTTAGCTTTAGGTCAAGATTACCATAGTCAATAGCAGCATCAAAGCCACTCTTAGCATATACTGATGGATAAGTATGAGGTGAACGCTCAGCAATAGTTAGGTTACTTCTTACTGCTGCATTGTAAATTGTTGTACTGGACTGGCAGATACCACCACCAACGCCATCAGTAAAGTCACCGTCAACAATAACACCTGCTGATGCATAACCTAGAGAAGTATCGTTACTGTTACCTGTGCAACCATTAAATGACCAAGTTTCACCGGGGTCAATAATACTACCGTTACAAGCCTTTAGAGAAACTTTCATATTCTGATTACCGTTAGCATCATTTGTTGAATAAGTTTCCCAAGCAGCAAGTAACTGCATATTTTTCTTTAGGAATGCAACATCATACTTAGGCTGAGTTGCAGTTCTTGTTACTGTAACCGTACCTGTATATGTACCGGAAGCATTGCCTTTTTCGACAATTGAATTTATCTGTGACTGTAAATCATCTTTATCTACTTCAAGACCAGACTTACCTTCTTCATAAGTAAACATAGGACTTGAATTAGGGTTAAACTTAGTTACCCTTGCATCCTTTGCTTTTACATTATATTTCTTATAAATCTTATTAATTAGCTTGTCAACTGATGACTGGTTTAGACTGGCAGAAATCTTCATTACCTGTTCTTTAGCATACTCATTGCCGTTGCTATCAGTTGTTGTTGGATAAGTTGTACCGTCAGCCATTCTCTTTGAAATAATCTTTTCATCATCAAGAACAGTAGAAGTATCATACTTAAAAGTAAAGTCATCTTCGGTATAAGTTGTTTTTTCACCGTCAACATTAACTGTAATGTTCATCTTTGGTCTAGACTTAATTTCTTCACTTTTTAGAAGAATTCTAGCCTGTACTACTGTTAAGCCACCAATATCAACACCGGAAACTTTAGTACCTTTTGCAAAAACAAATTCACCTTTGTCATTTGTAATAGCTACAGTTGGCTTTGTTTCTGAAGTAGTTGTTTCTTGCTGTGCATTATTGTTACTAGGAGAAACAACACCTTGAACAACAAATACCAATACAACACAAAGTACAACTGCTACACCAATAATAGAGCCGACAATCGCCTTTTTGTTCTTAGGCTTCTTTGTTTCTTCTTTAACATCATCAACCATTTCCGGATCTTTAGTTATATCAACTAATTCCTCGGTAGGGTTACTGTTAGAAGGCTTTGTTTCTTTCTTTTCTTCTTGTTTTTTATTTTCTTTTTTCTCTTTATGTTCTACTTTTTTCTCTTTGTATTCAGGTTTCTTTTCTTCTTTGTGTTCAGGCTTTGTTGCCTTTTTGCTAATATCTACTTGGTCAGACTCTTTCTTCTCTGACTTTTCATTTTTAGGCTGTTCTTCGTTTTTACCATAAAGAATACGATTTACTTTTTCATTTATATTACGCATATCTTGTGTATTATAGTCAGATGGCTCAAAGTTGTCATCATCTTCTAAATCAGCAAGATAATTTAGTTCATCCAAATCTCTACTCACAGAAAACTCTCCTTCTTACATATTCTCTTTCTCTTAATCATTTCTTAATAATCGTATAATGTCCTACTTATAAGAATACTACAATAAACCGAAAAATTAAAGTGACAACCTTGTAACTTTTTGTCGAATTAATGACAAAGATATTTTAGCTAAAACATTAGTTTTTAGGGAAGTTACATATAATGACAAATTATTTATATAAAAAGAAGTATCATTATTGTAGTTTTGTTGAAAAGTCCGATATTTTTTTATATAATTAGTATTAGAAATTTATATGGTGAATAAAATGAAAGTGTTAATATTACTGACCAACACCGGTGGAGGTCATCACAGAGCCAGTCTTGCTCTGAAAAAAACAATAGAAAATGTTGAGGGCAATGAGGTTGTTATTGAAGATGCCTTAATGTACAGTTCTAAATTTTTACATTGGATTGTTACCAAGGGCTACTTGTTCTTTGCAAACAAAACTCCCAGACTTTACGGTAAAATATATAACTCTGCTGACAAGGTGTCTTTCCTAGACAAGGCAGTTCACGGTATCGCTTCTTTTTACTCAAGGAAGCTAGGAAAGCTATTTGATAAATTCAAACCTGATTGTGTAATCAGCTGTCATGCTTTTTGCACAGAGATGGTATCTTCCCTTAAAAAGAAAGGTCGTACAAATGCTCTTCTATTTAGCATTGTTACAGACTATGCTGCTCATGCTGCATATATTAATGACCTTGTAGATGCTTATATTGTAGCTAACAACGATATTGTTCATCAGCTTAGAGACCAATACAATGTTGACTGCTCTATTATCTATCCTTTGGGTATTCCGATTTATGAAGAGTTCTACAAACATTGTGATAAGTATGCTATGAGGGAAAAGCTGGGACTTTCCCCTCACAAGAAAACTGTACTGATGATGGCAGGTTCTTTTGGTGTTACTAACATTCTTGAAATCTACAAGAATCTAAACAAGTACCCTAGTGATTATCAACTGATTGTTGTTACCGGTAAAAATGAAAAGTTGTTTAGAACATTCCGTCATATAGTAAGAAGTGGCGTTATTAAGAACAAAAAAGAACCAACAGTTAAAATCACTATTCCTACAAAGCTATGTTACTTTGTTGACAACATTGAGGACTATATGAGTGCCAGTGATTTAATTATCACTAAACCCGGTGGTCTTACTGTTTCGGAAGCTATGGCCAAGGAACTTCCTATGGCAATTTTCCGTTCTTATGACGGTCAAGAAAAAGACAATGCTGAGTTCTTAAAAAGGCATAACCTAGCCTTTACCCTTAGAAAAGGCAGAGAAGGAATACATCAGCTAAATGACTTTATTGCCAATGACCAAGAACTTGAAATGATGCGTAACAACATACATATCTTCAAGAAAGAAAATAGCAGTCAAAACATTTACAGACTACTTGAAGAAAAACTTCATCAATCTAATAACTAACTGTAAAAGTCACATTTTTATGTGGCTTTTATTTTTTAATTAATTATCCTTTAACCTTACTGCAAGTACAGTTATATCATCATCTTTTATACCTTCATTATGTCGCATAGCCTCTTCAACAACTGCCTCGGCAAGTTCCTGACAGCTACCTTTATTCCAAGACTTTATTAAACTTAGTAGCCATTTATCGTCACCCATAATAGCTCCATCACTTAACATAACAATCATATCCTCTCCGGAAAGGGTGGTTTCCTCTTTTGTAAAATACACTTCGTTTAATATACCTGCCGGAATTGATGGTATTTCTTTTCGCATCACCCTACCTTTCTTTTTCACATATGTATAAGGTGCACCGGCTTTTAGGAATTCCGTTCTGCCTGTAAATAGATTGATTGAAGAAACATCAACTGTAGCCAAGCTTTCTTCTTGACTTTTTACCATCAATGCTGAATTTGTCAACCCTAAAGCACAATTAAATGAAAGTCCTGATTTCACTAGTTTTTCCATTAGGTTTACTGTCATCATAGAGTCAACTGCTGCTCTGCCACCTGTACCCATACCATCACTTATTAGGGAAACAAAGTTACCTTTATCATCATTAAAGCACGCTATACTATCACCACACATTCTGCCATTGTTTGCAATATGCTGATATGAGCCAACTTCGGTTTCGTACAGTGGTCTTTCGTTTAGCACAACTCTTACTCTATCTTGAGCAATAGTAGTTACCGGATCAAGAAATCTTCTGCCACAACACTTCTCAACCTCTCTCCTAAGTACAGATTTTTTAATTGAACCTTTACTTCTATCGGAAAGTTCCATTTCTACTGTCATTTCACTATCCATAATCCTACAATTGCAAAGTATAGGAATAAGGTTATATTGCCTTAGCATATAGGAAATTTTCTCACTACTGTCTAAATCACACACATCTGTCTTAGAAAATTCTTCTGCCATATCCTTTAGAATGTCGGAAAGTCCACCAAACTGACCTGCAAGGCCACCTCTGATAGTATCAATTCTCCTCATACTTTCCATACTCATAAGGTAGGACTGATAATACCGATTTATTGCAGTACTTAGTTCAGATTTTCTACAACATTTCTTAACAAACAAAGCATCAATATCATCAACAGTAATGTGGCAATTTTTCTTTAAATTTTCTGTTAATCGGTTAAAATCATCCTCAGAAACACCTTTCTCTCTTTCCCAACAAAATACCCTCATTCCACAACTTGAACAAACATTTGCTTTAGCATTTAAGTAAACATCAGGAAAAGAATCAACATTCATTTCTCGCATTTTGTCAGAAACTCTTGTAACACAAGAAGATACATCTTTCAAGGCTTTTGAAGAAAAGTTAAGCCTACTGATAACATTTTCTTTTAAAGCAATACCACTATTTACATCATCACAAGGAGAAAACAAAGCCGAAACAACATTGCCAACTGCATTAGGTATCATAAAGAATAACCCAGCACCAAATACAGACTCAACTGCTAAGGCAAAAATCAAGTCCTTATCACCTGAAGAAAAAGACATTATTATATTTGACAATATAAATGCAACTGCAGTACCAATCTTACCTGTAGATGAAAAAAGCCCTGCCATCAGTCCACCAAAACCAAAACCACCACACAAAAAGCTAAGTGAAAGTGAACTTAAAGAAAACACAACACCCGTTGAAATGCCACCGATTGTACCACCGGCAACACCACCAAACTTAGCACAAAGAAGTACAACCACAACTGCTAATGCTCTACCAAAGGAAAATTCACCAATGCCAAGTCCACCAAGTGCAAGTAACAGAATGCAACCTGACATTACTATGCAAGAAAGTTCTTGCTGAGTAAATGAAGTTAAGTTTCTCCTAGAGGAACAAAGGCAAATTGCCCTATCTAAGAAAAATGCACCTGATGCTGAAATTAATGCTTCAACTGTACAAAGTGCAAATGAACTTAACTGAGAAGTATCGGAAAAAAGCAATGCAATACCAGTTGCAAATACCGGTAAAAAAGCTACCATTGATGGAAAGGCAGTACTTTTGCTAATATTCTTAATATCATTTGCAACAAACCTAATAGCACCGATGGCAACCACAATTGCTATGTATCTAAAACAATTTTCCGGATCAAGCACAACATATCCGAAGATTGTACCAAGCATTGAAGTTATAAGATTTCTATAAGGAACTGAAGCAACATATGCTGCACCAAATGGAGAAAGTTGCCCAAAAACTGCACCTCTTGAAATTAACACACCACACAAAAAATATATGCTTTGCATCAAAATATTTTTTCCTGTTGAACTTTCTTTAAATTCATTCCACCTACCGGAAAGTAGCTTTTTAACTGCTGTCATTTTTACACATCCTGTCATATTAATAAGGGTAATTTCATATCCTTGATATTGTGTTTTTATTATAGTCAGTTGCCCACAACAGTTTTGTCACAATGTGAATGTACCTTTTTAGTTTGTTTTCCTTTACTTTGTAGAATAAAAAAAGAAAGCTCCCATTGTCGAGAGCTTTCCTCATTTTTACCGTTATATCGGTAGAAAAAATTATTTTGTTGAATGTAAAACGATTGTGCTATAAGCAGGTAAAGTTAGTACATTTTTCTCGATTGATACCTTACCACTCTTTGCACTAAACATACCGGCAATTTTGTAATCATCATCAATCAGTTTATCTGTGATTTCAAAATTATGCTTGTCTGTATCTAGGTTGTGAAGTACAAGATACTTTTCGTTTTTGTATGTTAGGTAGTAACCACCTACACCACTACCACCATCAAAATCGTCAGGTAAAGCAGAGATTGTACCTCTTGCAATGCCTGGGTGACAGTTTCTAAGTTTAATTAACTTTTTGTAGAAGTTCAGTAGACTATCCTTGTTCTTATCCTGTTGCTTAACGCCACCACCATCAGTATTGTCTTCAACTCTGTCAATACCGTTAGCAGTAACATTTGGAAGATTGTCGCTATCCCAAATCATAGCAGTTCTCTTTGCCGGGTCATCCCCTTCGTCATATGTTTCCATACCAAGTTCTTCACCGTAATAAGTGAAAGCATTACCGGGTGATGTCATATATAGGGCAGCAGCCATCTTTTTCTGATATAACTCAGTTAGTGAGTCACCAACACGACTCATATCATGGTTAGTTAGGAAATAAGCATTAATTGTATTTTTATTAGCTTCCTTAGTTTTCTTTTCATAACTTAAAAGTGTATCTGTGTAATCATTAATAGAACCGGAAATAACACTACCTAGGAATTTACCACTGGTATCACCAAAAGGGAAAGCAAATAAACTGTCGATACCGGACTTGTACATTGCAGTAACTTCGTTCATATCTGTTGACCAGTCTTCACCAACCATATAAATGTCGTTCTTTTCTTTCTTACAAGTGTCATAGAACCACTTTAGAGTATCAGAACTCTTTTCATAGTCATTGTAATATAGGTATCTAACTGCATCAAGTCTGAAACCTGCTACACCTCTATCAATCCAGAATTTTGCAGCCTTAGCCATTTCTTTCTTTGTACCTTCATAGTCGTAGTTCCATTCAGGCATTGTGTCAGTAAAGTTGCTTTCATAGATAATACTGCTATCATCAGGGTCACAGTTATAACCTGATTCAGTTTCAGAAGATTTCTTAATGTTAAAGTACTTTGCGTAACCGTTAAAGTTGCCTTTTTCAGCTTCTTTAAGAGCTTTTTTAAACCAAGGATGTTCGCTGGAACAATGGTTAGGAACAAAGTCAATAATAACATCAATACCACGCTTATCACATTCCTTGATTAACCGGTCAAAGTCATCAAGTGTACCAAACTGAGGGTCAATGTTGTAATAATCCTTAACGTCATACTTGTGATATGATGGTGAAGGCATCATTGGGCTTAGCCAAATACCTGTATAACCAAGGTCAGTATCTGTACTGTCATCACCGTCATTAATGTAATCCAGCTTACTGATAATACCTTGAATATCACCGATACCATCGTTATTTGAATCGCAGAATGAGCCAATCCAAATCTGGTAATAAGTGTTGTACTTATCCTTAGGAAGATTTACCTTTGCGTTTTCCATTAAATCTTCTGTTGACTTTGTACAACCTGAAAATACTACGGCAGTTGATGCAACTACCAGCACCATAAACAGTGCAACTAATTTTTTCATAGATTTCTCCTTTATCAGAATATTTAATATTAATTTTACCATTTTTCTTAGTCTATATCAATATCACACCCACATATAAAGGGACTGTTTACAGAAAATTAACAACCAAATTTATGCAATATGTACAACTGTCATTTAACGATATTTATACATCTATGGGTATTGCTATAAACTAGAATACAAAAGCAAAAAACTCCACAGGAAAACCTGTGGAGTAAATTTTTGTAAAATTAACCCTTAACGCCACCGGCTGTAACGCCTTCAACATAGTAGTTCTGCATCTTCAAGAACAACAATGTAATAGGAATTGCAACAACTGTTGAACCGGCTAAGAATCTCTGATAGTACTTAGAAATGTACTGCTGACTAGCCATCAACTGAAGACCAACAGAAACTGTATAGTTATCACGAGCATCACCCATGATAATCTTAACTAGAATAAAATCTGTCCAAGGTCCAATAAATGCTGTTAGAACTGTGTAAACAACAATTGGCTTTGACATTGGAAGAATAATCTTCCAGAAAATCTGGTTCTTAGTTGCACCATCAATAGTAGCAGCTTCGTCAAGTGCTCTTGGAATTGTATCGAAGAAACCTTTACTAATCTGGAAACCGATACCTGCACCGGCTGAGTAACAGATAACAAGTGCAGGAAGAGTCTGAGTAAGACTCATAGCCTTTAATAGGTAATAAATAGCGATCATTGTCATAAAGCCAGGGAACATACCAATAATCATACCAATGTTGATAAGTGGTTTTCTAGCCTTAAATCTTAAACGGCTGAATGTGTATGCAACCATTAGAACTGACAATGTAGAAATGATACAAGAGAAAATTGCAACTACAAGAGTGTTAAGAAACCATCTTGGGAAGTTCAAAATTGTTGTATCAGTAAATAGGTTAATGTAATGCTGGAAAGTAAATGTTTGTGGAATTAGGTAATGAACAGCTGATGTACCTTCACCTCTAAATGAATGAAGAACCATCCATACCAGTGGAGATATCCAAATAATACCCATAACTGCAAGGATTACATATACAACGGCATTTGAGATATTTCTTCTTAACTTGTAACTTTTTATCATGAGAATGCCTCCTCATCCTTAGCAGATTTTGTCATGTTAAATGTAATTAGTGACAAGGATGCACAAACAATAAATACTAGGATACCGATAGCGGCAGCATAGTTGTAGTCTTGTTCGCTCATTGTCAACTTAAATAACCATGTAACAAGCAAGTCGGTCTGTCCAGCACCACCGTACAACTCTTCAGTTGTAGGACCACCACCGGATAACAAGTAAATAACGTTAAAGTTATTGATATTGTTGATAAATGTTGTGATTAGATATGGTGTTGTAACGAATAGCATATATGGAAGAGTAATCTTCACAAAGCTCTTAACAGGACCGGCACCATCAATTGTAGCTGATTCATATAGGTCAGCAGGGATATTCATAAGAATACCGGATGTAATTAAGATAGTATATGGAATACCTACCCATAGGTTAACAACGATAACTGTAATCTTAGCAGTTAAAGCAGAATCGTCTAGGAAGTGAATTCTTGAAAAACCTAGATTCTGTAGTAGGATATTAATAGCACCATCATTAAACTGTAGCATCTGGTTCATAACTAGTAGAGTAACGAACTGAGGTACAGCAACTGTGATAACGAATAGTGTTCTCCATAGAGACTTTAGCTTAATGCCCTTCTTGTTAATCATTAGAGCAACAATCATACCAAAGATATAGTTTAGGAATGTTGCAAAAATAGCCCAAATAATTGTCCATTCAGTTAGTGTTAGGAATGTTTCACCCATGTTAGCACCGCCAACATTACTGAATACATCTCTAAATGTCTGTAAACCTACCCATGTAAACAAGTGACCGGGAACCTGATGGCTGTGGTCATAGTTTGTAAATGCGATTAGCACCATAAAGATAAGTGGTAGAACAGTAAATACACCAATTAGTAAACAAGGTAAAGAAAGAAGTGTAATATGGAACTTCTCGTCACCAAACTGTTTTAATTCTTCCTTAAATGTAGGAATGTGCTTACCTTCAGCCTTTAGTTCTTGAACTTTCATAGCTGACTTAGTATTCATAATATAGAATACTAGGAATATAACTGAAACAACAATTGTTGTAACACCATATAAAAGGATAAGCATTGAGTTATCACCTTCAACATAGCCATAAGCACCTGTTGTCGGATCTACACCAAGTCCACCTTCCTGAGTACCAAGTGTGCCAAACTGTGATAGCTGGTCGATACCAAAGAAAATTAGGAACATTGCATAAGCAGCTTCAATAACTAAAAATAGTAAACCCTTAATGTACTGTCCCTTGCTAATGTTACCCATACCCATAATAAGGTAAGATAACTTTGTTGCCCAGTCACCTTTAGCAAATCTTTTACCAAAGTTTGCAAATCCGTGACCGATACCTAAGAATACTCTCTTGAAGAAGTTACCAAGCATAATAAAGAACTTAGCAAGATTATGTGGCAAGTTCACAAAGAAATTCTTACTCTTATATCCAAACTTCTGGAAAGAATTAAGCTGGACATAATCTATGTATTTCATGACGTCACTCCTTTATACTTTATTTTCCATTCATAAATACTGGAGATAACTATCCGTTATCTCCAGTACTTAAAAATCTTAACAATTAACAGTCTAATTTAAATTAGCTGTTGACGTTTGTTAAAGTATCCTTTAGAAGTTTCTTCATTGTAGCTACATCGCTCTTTTCAGTTGGTTTGTAAATTTTGTTACCTAGGTTAGCCATTGGATCCCAGAATGCCTGAATAATGTTAGCTTGAACAACGAATGTCTTAGCTTCTTCAAGCATTGTTCTAACACCAGCATTATTTTCAACTTCAACGCCCTTGTTTGTTGGAGTCCAACCTAACTTTTCTAGTCTTGTTTTCTGGCAATCAACACCTACTAGGTAGTTAGCTAGTTCTTCAGCTGCGTTAGGGAACTTAGTAACTGACTTAACACCGATGTACTTATAACCAATCATAGCAATTGTCTGTTTGTCTTTACCGTTAACATTAATTGTAGGTAGAACTGTAACACCAAGATCCTTTCCTAGTGCATCTTCATTAACAGCTGCGTTCCATGTACCGTCAATACCGGCACCGCATGTTCTCTTAGCTGTTGAGAAACCGGCACTGATCTTATCGACTGTTGCAGATACAAATGTATTCTTATACTTGTGGAAAAGTTCTGAGAAAGCTGACATTGTCTGTGCAACTTCATTTTCGTCATATTTGTTAAACTTCTGAGTATCCTGAGCGTCACCTTCAAGACCGTCTATCTTTAGACCACCTGTGAATGGGAACATACATGCATAATAACCATCACCGGCATTCATAATAAACTGACGACCGGCTTTCTTACATGCAGCAAGAACGCCTTCCCATGACTTTGCGTCTTCATCAGAAACAACAGACTTATCATATACTAGATAGTAACCGTTATCTGTTTGTGGGAATGCATATAGAACTTCTTTACCATTTAGGTCACCCTTAACTGTATCAACAGCAGCTTCTGTATGATTCTTCTTAATATCATCAACATAGTTGTCATATACAGGTAGAAGAGCCTTAGCCTGTGTTAGCTTTGTGAGCTGGTCTGAAGGGAATGAAAATACATCGGCAGCAGCTTCAGAGTCGCTAAGTACCTGTGTACCGGCATCTCCTTCTTCCTGTGCTACAACTTCGATTTTAACATTCTTGTCAGCATACTTCTTTTCAAAAGCCTTAGCTTGTTCCTTTAGGATAGAAAGTGAAGCAGCTGAGCCCCATAGCTTTAGTTTTGCGTTCTTTTCAACATCTACTGTTTTTGCAGCGCCTGAAGTCTTAGAACTTGTGTCCTCAGATTTAGTACAGCCTACAAATACAACTGCCATCATAGCAGCTGCGAGAACTAATGATAAAATTCTCTTAATTTTCATTGTAATTTTCCTTCCTTTGTAAAGAGATAAATAATTTGTGTCGGTAACTACTTGTTCCCTCAGGATAGAACTTTCGTTAACCATATCACTTGAATAAATTGTACCACAAAATAGGGGTAAATTTCAACTCCCTTTGTACTTTTTATCTAAAGTTATAAAACCGAGGATTAAATTTATGCAAAATAACAATAAAAATATTTGCTAATGTGTATATTGCACAAATTATCCACCTTTTTATTATCTAATTTGCTCATACTTCATTTGTGCAAAGTGTCAATTCATTTTCTGCTTAATTGAAAAATATGTGAAGACCAAATGTCTTACCGATGAATTCCCCCCTATTTCTACACTATTTTTCGTATCTATAGTATAAAATGACCAAAAATAAAAATAATGACACAATATGTTGTTTGACAAACCTTAAAAAAAGTTGTAAATTTAGCTTATACATTTTATATAGAAAATAAAGATGGAAGTTAATTCCACAGAAAGGGTATTTTATGCAACTTTCAAAAATTTTACAAAATATAGAGTACACTCTTATTAAAGGAAACACAGAAACCGAAATTTCCGATGTTATTTATGACAGTAGAAAGGTAACTGAGGGTACAGTTTTTGTAGCACTTAAAGGTTACAATGTTGATGGTCACAAGTTCATACCACAAGCAGTTAAATCCGGTGCAAGTGTAGTTGTTATTTCTGACAATGTAGATATTCCGGAAGATATTACTGTTATCAAGGTTGATGATACAAGAAAAGCTCTTGCATATATGAGCGCAATGCTTTTTGGTGAACCTGAAAAAGAATTGACTACAATTGCTCTGACCGGTACAAAAGGTAAAACAACTACTGTTGCAATGCTAAAAAGCATTTTGGATGCTGAAGGTATCAAATCCGGTACAATCGGTACGCTTGGTATTATTATAGGAAACAAGATTTACAAAACCAACAACACAACTCCTGAATCATACGAAATTCAACATGCTATGAGAATGATGGTTGATGCAGGTTGTAAAGTTATGATTATTGAGGCATCTTCTCTTGGCTTAAAATGGCACAGAACTGATGCTATTTACTTTGACTATGGTATTTTCACAAACTTTAGCCATGACCATATTGGTGATAGCGAACACAAGGACCTTGAAGAATATCTACAATGCAAGGCTTTACTATTCAAGCAATGCAAGAAAGGTATTTTCAACATTGATGACAAAGTATTTGACAGAATCACAGAAAATGCTACTTGTGATATTACAACATATGGCTTTAGCAAAAAGGCTGACATTGTAGGTTATGACGATAATCTAATCTCAAAACCTGGATATATCGGTGTAAACTTCAAAACAAAAGGTCTTAAAACACTTGATGTTAATGTTGCCATTCCCGGTAGATTCTCAGTATATAATGCCCTAGCTGCTATGACTACTGCAATTGAAATGGGTATTTCTGATGAGGCTATCTTGAAAGGTCTTGATACTGTTAAGGTTAAAGGTAGAGTTGAAGCAGTAAAAGTTCCGGGCAACTATACACTGCTTATTGACTATGCTCACAATGCATTATCAATGGAAAACATCCTTGAAACACTTAGAGAATATAACCCACACAGACTGATTGTACTATTTGGTGCCGGTGGTAACAGACCAAAGGTTAGAAGATATGAAATGGGTGAAACTGCCGGCAGACTTGCTGACCTTTCAGTTTTAACCGAGGACAACAGTCGTGATGAAGATGTAATGGACATTATCAATGACATTATTGAAGGTGGTCTTAAAAAGACTAACGGTAAATATGTTGTTGTACCAAAAAGGCAGGATGCTATTCGTTACTGTATGGAAAATGCAGAAGATGGTGACATTATTGTTCTTGCAGGTAAAGGACATGAAGATTACCTAGAAATCAAGGGTGTTAAGTATCACCTCGATGAAAGAGAAGTTATTGCAGATATTATTGCAGATATGAACAAATAATTTTTAGGGAGCAAGAAATTGCTCCCTATTATATAAGAAAGAGGTTTTAGTTTTGGAGAAAGCAGCATTAATTCTTGAGGGTGGAGCTATTAGAGGACTATTTACTGCCGGTGCTTTGGACTATTTATTGGAACAAAATATGCAATTCGAGTATGTTGCCAGTGTATCAGCCGGTACTTGTTGCGCTTTAAGCTACATTGCAGAACAGAAAAACAGAACAAAAGATTGCCTTTTCCCTACAAACAAATCTGATGAATGGATTGGCAAAGGTTCACTAAAAAGAGGCAAAGGTCTTATTGACCTAAAGAAAGCCTTTTATGAATTTCCTTACAAACAATATCCTTTGAGATTTGACAAATATTTTGCCAGTAAAGTGACAAATGAAATTGTTGTAACCAGCCTAGAAACAGGCAAGGCTGAATTTTTAACAGAAAAATCTGATGAAAAAAGATTACTTGACATTGGTGCTGCATCAAGTTCACTACCTATCATTTCAAAAGCAGTAAAAATTGATGGTAAAAAATATTATGATGGTGGTGTTTCCGACTCTTTACCATATGAAAGAGCTATGGAACTTGGATATAAGAAAATCGTTGTAATCCAAACCAGACGACTTCATCAATACCCATCATCCTCAAAAAGTATGGATTTGCTGTACAAAGCTAAGTTTGCTTTACATAAAGATTTTCTAAACACTATGCTAAGCAGACCCAAAACTTACAAAAAACAAGCTGACCAATTAGCTGAACTTGAAAAAGAAAACAAAGTTTTTGTTATTCGTCCTACAATTCCGGAAATTTCTCGTACCGAAGATGATTATAATAAGAAAATTACTTACTACAATCACGGCTACAGTCAAATGAGAACCGGATTCAACGATTTGCAAGAATATTTGAATTCATAAAAGTATATAATATAGAAAAAGCCAACCAAATTATCGGTTGGCTTTTTCTTATCCTAGAATTTCTTTCTTTTTCTTTTCAAACTCTTCTTCAGTTAACACACCTTTATCAACTAAGTCTTTCAACTTTTTAAGACTGTCAAGTTGTTTGTTGTATTCGTTAATATTTTTCTCTACATTCTTTTGTTGTAGTGCATCAACACCACTTTGAAGTGACTTTTTCGCAGACTCTTTTATAGTATCGGATTTACCTGATATTTTCTTAGTTCTACTCTTTTTCTTTCCAATCCCACCAAAAATACTACCGATAACACCATTCTCAATAACACCTTTCACTGTATCTACTGTGCTAAATCCTAAAGTGTCATCCACAAGATTAATGCCATCCTTAACCTTAGCAGCACCTCTTTCTGCCATAGTGTGACCTGTGAGAAGTTCATTTGCAGTATGTACAAATTTATAGGCATCCATTCTTGAGTTAAAAGTTACTGATTTTTCCTGATGTTTAAAGTACATTTCAACTAAAGAACCTTGTTGCTTAATCTGTGGCTTTTCATTATAAAACTTCACATCTTCTTTAGGAATCACCTCAACAACTGCCTCATCACTATGCAGTAACCTTTTATTTATATTTATAAACACAAAATTCAGATTTGTTAAAATGATTTTTAATTCATCAGAACAATCACACTTAAAAAGTGGAGATTCATTTTCTCCTAATTTATAATATTCCATAAACTGCACCCCATTATTATGTTAATCAATGATATAAGTTTATCACTTATTCAGCCAAAATCATTATGCTGGTAGGTTACAAATAGAAATTTTTTGACAATTTACAAAATAGCACAATAAATATTATAAAACCACTTGACATATGGTAAATTTAATGATAAAATAACCATTGTTCGAGAATATAGGGGTATAGCTCAGTTGGTAGAGCAGCGGTCTCCAAAACCGCGTGCCGAGGGTTCGAGTCCTTCTGCCCCTGCCAAGCAAAAACGGCTTAAACACTGCGTTTAAGCCGTTTTTTGATATATTTTTATGTACGGAGCACGGTTTGATTTTCCGCTTTTGGCACTTATTTCAGGCATCAAAATGTTCAACCGGCGCTAATAATTCCAACGTTTCCGTCTGCTACATCATCAAAATAGCATCAATTTACTAATTTCATTCGAGAAATAAATCGTAATTTAATTATTTCTTTTCATCCACTTCCGCAAGTATTGAAAAATCATTATTAAAATAGTAATTTGCTATAACAATATTTCTATTTTTATAGTATTGTTCTAAATATAAATTAGAAATATCTGTTACTGCATATATAACGCTACGTAAATATTTTTCAATGTCTTTGTATTCAAGTTTAAATAAATTTCCAATTATCTTGCTTTCTAATCGGCGAAAACTTGCTGTTCTTTTAAAATGAGCATCTGTCATTCCGTTATTATGTACAAACATATTTCGCAAATTTACAATATCTATTAAATCATTCCAAATGTCTTTTTCTATAACTTTTTTTACATCTATTTCAAAAGCTTTTTTAAAATTAGTATTTGCTTTTTCAATATTCATAAAATCATTTCCAGTATGTTTATCAAGTACTTTAAGTATATATTCACTTCTTACCCCAAAATTATTTATGTAAATCAACGCTTCAAAATAATCTCTAAAAATGACTTCAATTATGGATGCTAATTCTATAAGTTCCATCTGATAGCAATCATATCCTAAAAGCCATTCTTCCGTATCCGGATATTTTTCTTTAAGAACAGATAACCCCACATTATTGATATTAAATATGCGAATAAATCTTGCTATTTGATTTTTAATATTTTCAACCGTAGACCCTCTACCACAATTCACGCAATAATTATAACAACCTTGACCTCGTATTTTTTTATCGTGAATTAATATATGTATTGTTCCACAATACGGACAACACAACTGATAAAATTGAATTCGTCTGCGGTGCATATTAGAAAAAAATTCTATTTCACATAAAGGTTTTCTTTTCAATTTTTTGCAAACATTCAAATAAAACTCGTAATATATAGTCTTCATAAAGGAACGATGATTTTCTTGAAATCCAGAAATAAACTCCTCATCGACTAATGTATATATTTCATTTTTCGATTCTTTCATAACAATATTTCCTTTAACTGCTTTCTCATATCCTCTAAATTGATTTTAACATAGTTTATAAAACTATTCAACTATATATCAAACCCATCCGTAATACCATTTAGCTTTGTCAAATCTCTTTTTACATAATACAGTTCCGTAATTTCGGAAGTAGTATGTCCAAGAAGGTCTGCAACTTGTCTTGGGGTTAAAGATTTTATTGTGCCGTTCGCTTACTTTATGCCGTTTACAAGGTTGGTGGCGAAGGTGTGTCGGAGTGAGTGCAAACCTTTGGTTTCTATGGCTGTGGCTTTGAGGATTCTGTAATAGCGTTTCCTGAAATTTACAGGTCGGGTGAAATTTCCGTTTTCATCGGGTATCAGTGGTGAATCTTCTCCGAAGTAGAGTTCATTTCTCAGGTCAAGTATCATTTCTATTGCAGTATCGTTCAGCGGAACATCTTTTTTACTTGTGGCACTTTTGAGCTTGCCGACTTTTACTTCTCGTCCTTTTTCTGCTGTGACACCGTCACGCTTTGATATTTCCTTAACTCCTCTGTTCAGGTGCATTACACGATTATCAAGGTCAATGTCGCTGTTAAGCAGTCCGAGAACTTCACCTGTTCTCAAACCGGTATTCAGCATAAGTATATATGCGGCGGCTTGCTGATATTTTCTCTTACCGTTTGAGAATGTGCTGAACGCTTCATCTTTGAATATTTTAATTTCTTCCGGCGTGAATACCGTTATGGTTTCGCTCGTCGGAAGATTTTCTTTGTCCTGCGCCGCCATAAAGTTGCTCTTCTTAATCATCGGAGCGCTTATCATAGGATTTCTGTCAATATACTCTTGTTGAGTAAGATAACGGAAATACTCATTCAGCACATTATGAACCTTCTTAACTGTTGTGTAAGCATAATCCTCGTTCATTTTGTCATTGAGCAATTTTTTAATGTCCGCCGACTTGATATCTCCGACTACCTTATCGCCGATATACGGATAGATTTGATTTTTCGCCGTACACTCGTATCTGTCATAGGTGGTGCGTTCAACGGACGGGAATTTAAACACCTCAAGCCAGTTCTGCATACTGTCTTTCAGCCTTTTCTTTGTTTCCTGCGACTCAATTATTGAGTCATTGAACGACGCAATATATTCAGTCATTTTCTTGTTGACTTCGGCTTTTGTTGTACCTGAGAAGCTTTTTCTTTTGCGTTCGCCTTGCTCGTCCATATACCAAACAACACCACCCCAACGATTATCCGTCCTTTTGAAAGTATTGCCGTTAGTAAGTAATTTCCTTGTTGACATAAATATCACCTCTTTCAAGTACAACACCATATCACAAATAATTGAGAATATCCAGCCTGAATTTTCCGCCCACAAATCGCCTGTGGTGGGTTTTAATTCCTTTCTGTTTATTTTCCTGCTGATTGCAATTAAATCGCGACAATGGCTTTTTCTGTGAAAATTGGGCTTTAAAAAAGCACCGCCGAAGCGATGCTTTCATATGTTTTTAATACGATAAATCGGAATTTGCTATACTATTCGTCAAATCTATTCTTTCCCCACCAATCGGGAATCAGTTCTTTAAGTTTAACTGTTTTTTCAGTTTCTAGGTCAAGAAGGATCTCAATATCACCGCTATCTTTATCAAGCTACATCATAATATTCGAGACAAGCTCCACAAGGAGAATCAACCTTTCCATCGGGCGTGACAGCAACAGCCTTATCAATCTGACTTTCTCCGTTAGTAATCATATTTGCAATGGAGTTTCTTTCCGCACACATTCCAAGTGACGAAGCAGTATCAATACAAACACCAACATAAATATTGCCTTGTTTCGTAAGGATAGCGGCCACAACGCGCCTGTGTCTATAAAAGGAGAAATCGTTCTATAATTTTGAACTTTAATTTCAGCATTATATAATTTATTCCACATAGTGTTTACTCTTTCAAATTCCGATTTATCGCTCTGCCTGCGACAATAAAAGTATACTTCAAAAATACAATTATTTCAGGCCGCCGTACAAACTCCAAAACTCAAATTTTAAGTCTTTTACTAATGAGCAGACTTTTATATTATACTAAGCATAACGGTTCATGCCCGATGAATATTGTTTTGGAGTCATCTATTCGATATTACTATTATTGTCCTTTACGCCGTTGATTAATCTAGTGGTAAAGATGTGACAAAAGCTGTGCAATTCTAATGTATACATGCTCAATCAGTATTGCAAGCTATAAAGTAAAACTTAACTATATTATTATGATTATTAAAGCATCTTTTCAATCTTTGAAATAACAATCATTTTTAATCCAAGTTCTTGAAGTTTTTGCTTTATCCATTCAGAATTGCATACCCATCTAAAAATAATAGGTTGCCGAATATAATGTTCACGCATAGCTTCTCTCATTGGCGATGCTATTCTTTCAAACCACAGTACTTCTTCACCTTTCTCATTCACCCATATATAAGGTGTTTTGCAACTGGGACTACAATTCAATACTTCTCTCCAAAGAATGGAAGGAATCATTTGAGAATTGCCATAATATATTCTTAAACATCCACCAACTCTTTTGAACAAACTCATACCACCGGATTCCAGAAAAGCAGAGAACTCTTCGGTAATATCTCCCTCATTGTTTAGCAAACCGTAATTACCTAAACTCCATTCAATGTCTTTACTCACGGTAGCACGATTTGAAAATAATTTAGCAGTTTCATAATACACAGCACCCTCCTCATGATTCCATGGATACCACATACATCCTGCAATTACCTTTCTGTTTTTAGGAAGATCTATTGACATAATTTTTGAGAATTGCGTTTTGTTATTTGAATTTGAAATACTATGTTTGTCCATATTATCTGCATTTTCTGAAATAATCTTTTCGTTGAAAATAAAACGAGGAATATCTGTAATTACAAACGGATCTTCTTTAAGAAGAAGAAATGATTTTTTCTTAATTAACGGAATATAGTCAAAGTTCTCTTTTTTTCAACATTGTATAACAACTTTTCCATAAAGACATTTATTTGTGGTATTATCACATCAACATCATTTTCTATATATGGTTCTTTATACGAACGCAATGATCTTTTTGTTTTATATGCCATTTTACGAAGACCATTTGACAATTTTGGAGATACTCCGAAATTGTCAAGAAGAGAAATATATGATTCATAAATACTATTCTCATCATAATAACCATACTTAGGCAAAGAATAGTTTTCCGAGTCGAAATCAAACCGTATTTCTTCCGAATTGTATTTTTGTGGATTAATATTATGAAGGATGCTGTGTACTATAAGTTTTCTTGACAATGAATTACAACATAGATTTTCTTGTTCTAGGAAGTTATAGATCAATTCTGTTTCTTTTTTATTTTTATTGAACACCCATCGATAGATAACCAACAATACATATTCTTTTTGTATCTCTGATAACACGCTCCAACACTTAGTTATTATGTTTATTGTTTCCGAATAAAGTTGTCCAAATAAATATAAAGCGTATAAGGCACTTTCAATTTTTCTTGCATTTAGCGATTTGATTTGGTCTAATAGCATATATATCGATGTTTCAAGGAAATTATCGGGTTGCTCATACTTTTCGATATACTCTTCATAATTGAACTTTGTTGAGATATGATTATTGCATGATATCCATAACTCTTGAGTATTCATTTCTGATTCAAAGAGCAACGATAGTTTCTCTCTATCTTTACCGGCAAACACTCGTAGTAAAAGACTAATTGTTCGATTTGACGTTTGATAGTTATATTTTGATAAGTCTTTTCCGATGATTGCTGCTATGCTCCAAAAAGTTTGTTCCGGAATGACATTGTAAACTGCACTAATTATATCTTCACAATACTCGATCTCATGAACGTTATCCGATAAGAATTTGCAAAAGCTATCCAATATAATAAAAGCGTAGTCACAAGATAGCTTATTTCCCCAGTTGAGTCGCCGAAGAACTATACGATATCGTTCTTTAGAATACTCTAAAGCAGGAAAATCCAGAATAGAACCAATAAGGGTATTTATATCCATTTTGCTATAGTTTGATTCTATTTTCTTGACAGCTTCTTTTCTTGCATCAGTATACGCATTTGTAGGAGATTCAATATGACTATCAACTGATTTGTGGTCTATAATTGCAAGCCATTGCGGAGTTACAGAAGATACAATATTTCGAAAGTCGATTAGATATTTCGCTGAATGTTTAGCCATGTGCTTATAAATGTTAGTTGCGCCTATTCTATCTTCCTGAGTATACCAAGAATGGATCCCACAGTTTAACAACCACAAAATAGTTAATTCATCTGAGTTGGATGAAGTATCAGTGAATTCAAAAATAGAATTATAAATCATATATGGATCCAAGCGAAAATCCATATCAAGATATCGCAAATTCCAAAATGCAGGTAATCCATTTTTTATTGCAGCCTTCTGTATATTTAGACGAATATCATCTGAGCAACGATTCCCAATTTTATTCGCAATCTGAGATAAAGAATAAAGAAGCTTGCTGTAAGAGAATGCTTGCTTAGGAGAATAATCAATTAGTTTTTCAAAGTAATAGTTTGCCTCGTATAAAGCATATTCTTTATGGCTTACATATCCAACAACATCCCATTTGAGTTTATCCGAAAAATCGGTCATTATTTCAGGCTCCACAATCTCCCCATATTTAGAAAATACCTCATGGATTTCTTGTTTGTTATCCAATTGATTTATATAATTGAAGTTGTCACCATACAACTTTTGAATGTAATCATTGATTAATTTTATCTGATTGTGTTTTTTCAGATACTCCAATATCGTTGTTTTATGATAAGAGCAAAAACCACCAATGTTGAATAAATAATGGCTGAGTTCTTTGTAAGTGTCTTCCTCATCGGAAAAGGATTCTCCTGCAGGAGAATTTAAGAATGTAAACTCTAGGAACTGGATAGATTTTAAATAATCAAAAGGTCGGCTAAGTTCTGTAGTAAAAAACCATGTTTTATACTTTTTTAATCCATTAGATTCATTTGCGTGATTATTGTGATAGTATTTTCCTAATAAACACGCAAATTTTACCAAAGAAGATATTTGGGGAATGGTAAAAGAAAATTTATCTGTTATGTGCTCAAAAAGCTCTTTTGAGTGAGAGCAAATTACAGCGTCATCAAGATTTCTTTCACAAAAGCCTAAAATGAATGCTCTCAATACTATTTCAAAGCTATTCCAATCATGTAATGTTGTTATTGTTTTGAAATTGGGAATCTTGATATCTACATTATTTATATTTTCGTCTAGTTGTATCAAAATCACTATTGACAGCAAATATGCATTTAGATTTAAATCAGAAGGTGAAAGAGACCTTATGCAACCTTCAAAATCTTTTTTATGCTCACTGTAATATATTGATTCAATTTGTTCCATAAAACAATTACGATTGACATATCCTTGTTCTATTGAGTGTAATGCCAAATCAAAAGACTTAGATTTAACGCTTTCCGTAAAATAGGCTTCACCAAATGATGATAGTACACGATTTTGCCATATATCTTCCGGCGTACTAATACGATTTAGCCCTTGTCTTAGTTTTACAGCAGTTTTTCCCCAATGCTCTAAGAATTCAACTACATTCTCCGACTTGTATCTCCAAGGTTTATTTTGTTCTTCGCTCGTATCAATTAATGGTAGAAAAGAGTATGGCATGAGTTTATCAAACCATCTTTTGTAAAGTGAAATTGCACGTTCTTTATGTCTTTGATCCTTTGAAAAATAGAGCTTTTCACATAGTGTTAAAACAGATTCAAAATCAAATAGGGTTTCTTTTGAAATCGGAAGACTACGCATCTCCGCAATATCTAATAATTCTAACTCTGGATAATCTTTTGAAATATACGTTTTCTCATAGAACTCATAATATCTGATATGTTGGTATAATGTTTTTATAGATAGATATGTATTAATATATCCCTGAATATCTTTGTTTTTGCAAGACTCTGTGTACGATATTTTTGTGAATTCATCTAATCTTTGTTTTGAAATACCCTCTGCCAAAGAGTTAATAACATACTTAGGTGTAAAAAAACTAGGGATTATATTTGTCTTTTGGGCGCACTGAAGCAAAGGTATAGCATTTACATATGAATCTATGCCTTCGTCATTATTAAGATAATAATTTGCTAAATCAAATGCGATATCTTGATATTTCTCTGTATAATTTGATATTCGACTCATCAAGAATACACGAAAATCATTGTGAAATAGGGCATACACTCCCGATGTTTCAGTTTCATAAATTAGTGGAAATAAACTGTTAAAGATAGTTCTCCAATCAGATTCTGTCAAAGAGCATGTTAGTGCATTTGCCATTATTCTAACATTAACTTGTCCGTTTAATAGCAAAATGGGACAAGCAACTAAGGTTTCAGGTGCAATTCCCGGAACGCCTAATCTGCGAATTTCATTTTTTACATAATTCCAAATATGGTTATAGTATTGTTGAATATCTGATGTAATACTTCTTTTACTTATTACTCTTGCTGCTTCTTCAACACAAGAAAGACGCTTTATTTCTTCTATTGCAAATACTGTTGACAGATTATTCCCTTGTGTATATTGAAATAATAAAATGGCTACATCAAGAGCATTTTCTCTCAATCCTTCTGCTTTTTCAGAAATTAATGGTATAACATCTTCAATGGATAATTTAGGTATAAATATCTTTTTAATATTTTGTTCTTCAGATAGCCATATTGGATATTGTTCTCGATACAATTCTATCGGTTGACCGACGATCACAAAACAAACACCATCGGGTATTTCTATAGGCATTGGCAATGTTGATAGAAACGTTACAGTGTTATTTGCTCTTGCAGCATGGTCTATACCATCAATACAGATATATATTCTTTCGCCTTTTTTGACTTGATTAGATATTACTCCAAGCAATCTTAAAACGTGCTCCCGTATCTGTTCAATAGTTAAGTATTTGTTGTTTACAGGAACATTGTATTCAAACAAATGTCCTTTTAATTTCTTTCGTATTTGTATTAGCAGAGTTCCCCATAAGTTTTCTGCGCTGCATTGACCAACATCCAGATTATAAAAGTGCTGCTCCGGAGATATTGGTCTGAATGTGTGGTATCTTAGATAAAACAAATTATTACTTGCTTGCAAGTAACTCATTATGCTTGTTTTGCCTGAGCCCGGTTCTCCGGAAACAAAAAATACCTTTTTGTCCGAATTATTGATTGCATCAATAAAATCAGAGCAAAATTGTTTTCTGCTTTCAAAAAAAGGTGTTGGTGGTGCTAATCTATGTTGCGCTTCACATATTTCTTCTTCTGTAACCAAAGCTTGATATGCATCTTCAATTAGAACCGGTTTATTAAGCCATAATGTTGTTGTCCATCTTCGTAAAGCAAAAACGAGTTTTCCGAATAATTCTGTAGCAACCCCTGTGTTGCAAGAGAAAGATTTTTCTAATTTAACTATAAGCTCCTTTTCCAGATTAATCAAATCAGGCTGATTGGTCTTGATTTTCAAAGCTTTGACAAACGACACTGCTTTTTCAATATCTGTGGTTTTTATAGAAGCATAGAGTTCTTTCCACTGTAAGTTCAAATTATTATCACTAAACTTAATATTTTTATAATAAGTTATATTAGATAATTCATCTTTTAATTTGGAAAAGAAATCATGAATAGAGTATGCACTGTATTTTTCACCAGAAAAAGTTCTGGAGGCACGTCTTGATCCGGCCATTCTGTTTGTGTAAAGAATGGGTATTATTTCCACTCCAGAAGAAGTAACGGCATATTCCCAACCTGAAAATATAGAAGCAATTAAACTTGCTTTGCTGGATTTTGAATTATCCTTTTCTATCAGCTTACTAAAGGTCAAATTAGTTGCTTTTGAAGTAAGCTTTTCATGTTTTATCTGATAACAAAACTGTTTTTTGCCGCTACTATACTCAACTACAACATCATCAACCGTGTCATAAATAGAATGTTGAAATGTTACGCTTGTTATTTCGGAGTCTGGATTAAGCATTTCAATAATCTTGCTTAACCCTACATACCACTCATAAAAATAAGGATCGCCAGAACCTGGTGTTGACATAAGATTTCACCTCGAAAATACAAGTTATAGTAATTTTGCATTGATGCCTTTTGCTTGATCAAACAGTTGATTTAGAAATGCTTTTTATTTATTCTATCATAATGTAACAGGTTATGCAATCGGAATTGCACCGCCAATGCCATTTTTTAGAATTTAAACTCATCCGTTATTCCATTTAGATTTGTCAAGTCACGCTTAACATAATACATCTCTGATGTAGTGTGATCAAGCAGATCGGTGACCTTCCGGCGTGAACACCGTCACGGTTTCACTCGTCGGGAGATTTTCTTTATTCTGAGTTGCAAGGAAGTTGCTCTTTTTAATCATCGGTGCGTTCGTCATCGGGTTTCGGTCTATGTACTCCTGCTGCGTCAGATACCTAAAATATTCGTTTAGCACATTATGCACTTTCTTGACGGTGGTGTAGGCGTAGTCCTCGCTCATTTTGTCATTGAGTAACTTTTTGATATCTGCCGATTTAACATCTCCAACTACCTTATCTCCAATATACGGGTAGATTTGATTTTTCGCCGTACATTCGTATCGGTCGTAGGTTGTGCGCTCGACCGACGGAAACTTAAACACCTCAAGCCAAGTTTGCATACTGTCGCGGAGCTTTTTCTTTGTTTCCTGCGACTCAATTATTGAGTCATTGAACGACGCAATATATTCAGTCATTTTCTTGTTGACTTCGGCTTTTGTTGTACCTGAGAAGCTTTTTCTTTTGCGTTCGCCTTGCTCGTCCATATACCAAACAACACCACCCCAACGATTATCCGTCCTTTTGAAAGCATTGCCGTTAGTAAGTAATTTCCTTGTTGACATAACATCAAGCCTCCTTTTCAAGTACAACAACATACCATAAATTTATCTCAATATCCAGACCGAATTTGAAACTTTCAAAAATCGTCCGTGTCGGTTTTATTCATCTTTTTCGATTACTTTGCTGCTGAATGCAACAAAATCGCAACACGGGCGATACACGGCTTAACAGAGAGGTTACATTGACATTGTAAATCCCTGCTCTTCATCATTTTCGATTTCATTCTGATTAACCGTTCTGTCGGTTTTAAGTCCGTGAGCAAGTTTTTTCTCTTCAAGCTTGGATTTCAGTTTGCTATCAATCTGACCGAATAATTTAGCTCGTTTACGCTTGCAACTGTTTGCAATCAATTTTGCGAGTGTGAGGACTATTCCTGAAACAGATTGCTCAACACTTGATTTATCAAATTTCATTGTCGGAGTTGCTTTGGATAATAAATTGACCGACTTCAAAATATAGTTCTTGATACTTCTTAATTCTTTGTTATTTTCAAGCGGTATATCAGGTTTTTCGTTATCGTAATACAGCGACAGTTTTTCTCTGTTGATTTCATTCCACTTTGAATAGAGCTTTGACAAATTTTTATCCTTTGCAAGTTCCGCCACAATATTGTTGACGGTTTCTTTGATTGATTTAGGAAGATAGCCATACATCAATCTGCCGTTGTAACTTTTGAGCTGTTCATCAAGTTTTCTGAACATCTCAACCATTTTATCGGAAACATAAACATCTGAATCAATATTTGAAATTAAATCATCAATTACATTCTTTGCCTCATTTTTAAGTTCGTCACGGATTTCTGTCAGCATTTCAAACAGTTTGTATTGCTCATTTCTGAAAATATCATTGCCGAATGAACTACGCATACTCTCAATGCCATTGTTAGTAAGATAGCCTTGTCCTGATTTAGAATAAACAAGCAGATGTATGTGAGGATGCTGTGTTGTGTTATGAAATGCTCCGTACCATTGCAAATCGCTTGGCTCTATTTTATGAGCCTTGGCAATTTCTAAAACATTTCTTTTCACAAGACTTTTCCACGCATTTGCATTGTTGTAGCCAAGTCTTTCAGCATCTTCTCTTTTAAGACTTATCACATGAGTCCACACAATTCCATTGTGATTTGAAACTTCTTCAGCTACCTCATCAAGATTTATCTTGTCATCAGTTTGAGAAAACAATCCATGTTTCCCTAACTTCTCAACACCCGGTCTTTCGGCATAATATGAAACTAACTTTTTAACACCGCCTATCCTGTCTGCGTTGCGTTCAAGAAATTCGTTGAGGAATTCTGTTGCGTTAGACTTTGTCTTATTTTCAAGATAAGACTTCATCTCGGGATAATCCCAAGCTTCCGGAACAGTTTTTAGTGCAGTGCAGATTAAGTCATTTTGCGTTTTAGTCGCAGGAGAATTATCGACACCATTCGGTAGTTTCTCAACACCCTCACGAGTGCCTATGTATTTTATCAGCTTACCTGCATTTGATGATGCAGGATTTTTAATGTATCGGCTTGTAAAAATTATTTTCGGCATTTATTAACCTCGTTGGAATTTGTAGGCATCTTCAAAAGTGATGATACCGTTGTTTCTTGCAACTTCTTCCGCACAGAGATTATTGAGCGCCGACAATGAAACTTTATCAATCTGATTTGTTGCTGATATAACATTACTTAGTTTTGCTTGTTCTACAGCCACCTTGAACAGCATTTCAGAAACATTCTTTTCCACGCTTTCAATTTCACTTTTAATGGTTTGTGCAAGGATAGGAGAAAGATAATCAATACATTTTTGCTGATGAAGATAACCAATGTAAAACTGAACAGCCTGACAGACAAAGTCACTCTTTGAAGTTGCATTTGCTGTATCAAGCATTTCTGTAATCTCTTCAACCATTGAAGGTTTCATCCAATAGGCATATTTCTTTTTATTTTCGCTCATTTTTGATAGACACCTCAAATCCTAATTTTTGACATACTGCAAAACCGCATAACAGTCGGCTCTGCCGTCTGATGTGACTCCGTGGGGAGACGCCCCACTTTAACCTGCTTAAAATAATTTCCTCGCAGTTATGCGTTTTTCCGCAATTGCTCAATGTGAAAGTAATCAATAGCTTCTCTGATAGGACGAATAGTATATAGCAAAGTTCCGTTACGTTTTTGTCCGTCTTTTGTAATTACCTCTGTTCTCTCGGTCGTGATTAAATGTTTATCCTCAAGGCTTTGAACATATTTCCTGACTGTATTCTGACTCATTTTCAAAGCTTTTCCGATTGTACGGTAGCTCGGATAGCACTGATATGTTTTTCTGTTTTCACACCTCAGAAGATAACAGTACACAGCAACCTCTCCGGAGGATAAACCAAGACAGAATATTTCATTCGGCAGAGTAAAGTAATGGCTTGCACTATTTTTAGAGTTATATCTCAAATACTTCCTCCTGTGTTTTTCGCCACCCATTCACGGAATTTTTCCTTTGGCACTACAAGTCGTGAGCCTATTTTCAGAATAGGGAAGCCCTTTGACCTGACCAATTCATATGCACTTGTCTTTGATATTCCAAGTACCTTTGCAATCTCCTGCACCGATAACATCAACGGAAGTTCATCATAGCTTTTGTAAAAATTCTCATTCATCTTCATCACCTCTGATTTTAGGGTAACAAAAAATTGACAGTGAAACAATAGAATTGTATAATCTTAGTTGGAGTGACGTTGATTATCAAAAATATAAAGCATTTACATTTTCTAATTTGGGGAGCAGATTATGAAGAAAGATTACTCGGAATATAAACATACAGATTATGAAAAATATAATATTGCAAGGCAAAGCAACAGCTATGTGTACTATGATTTCTTCATTAACTTTGCATCATTCGATCCTGACTCGAAGTTGTTTTCAATCAAAGTTGATAGAGTTAATGAAGACCTGTCTATGAAGGATGCTATTGATGAATTTGAAGAACTTGAACGCTCTCTTAGAAATGTTCATCCTGACGTTTTGTCTGAAGAAGATATAGCTGATTATGAACAGAGTAGAATTGAAGGTTTAGAGAAAAACAGAGCCTTGCGAGAACATTTCTCTGCAAAATATAATATTGACTGGGATGATAGTGACAAGTATTTTCAAGATCTTATGGATGAATACGAAATTAAAAAAGAAGAGCCTCTTCATAATGTGCTTAGCGGTGCTGTAATTGACCTGCAAATAGGTGAGGGAATACTTGATTTTATCTATGCAGACTTTAAAACGCCATTCAAAGAAAGCTACGGATTTGTTTCTGCTTTTGATAACTTCATTAAAAACAGCGAAGATAAAAGGCGCTTTGAAATCAATGAAAAATCTGAAAAAATATACAACTGTAATCAGGAGAATGTTGAAATGTTTTTCAGATATACAGACAGAAAGCTTTTCATCGAGAATATAGCAAATGCGTCTTTATACTCAGCAATTTGTCCTCCTGTGTTTTTGAAAGAAAACTTACCCGTTGAAGGTTTGAAGTGGTATTACAACTATCTAATTACATTACAGAACGAGTATAAGGAGCTAATAGAATTCTGTTTTGACGAAGACTTCTATCCGGAGGTAATGGAGAAAATCAAGCCGGCTGAAAGGTATTATCTTTACAAAATAATTCATAATCAACCTCTGACAATTCAAAGAGAGGAGTATTTTAGTTACAGCAGAAGCAATCCAAATGGAAAAATCCTGCCGATTCATTTATCTCAAGAGGATTTTCTCAGCAGATTTATGAATGAATATGAGCCGACTGAACAGCATAAGGAATTTCAAAAGAAATATAATTTGAGTGATGCCGAAATGGAAGTATTCTGCCGTTTTCCTATTTTCCCTAATACGAGTTATAAATTCAGGAACATCAGAAAAGCACTTGAACTTGAATTTACAAAAATGCTTGAACAGGATATTCGTTTCAGAAAATGCAAACGCTGTGGCAAGTATTTCATTATGAAAGGCAACTACAGCACAAACTACTGTGACAGAATTGCAGAGGGTGCAACACGGAACTGTCAGGATATTATGGCACTTGAAAATTACAAAAAGAAAATGGCGGACAACGCCGCCATTAAGATTTACAACAAATATTACAAGAGATATTCCGCCAGAGTTAAGGCTCATACTATACTTGAGGATGATTTTAAGAAGTGGAAATATGAGGCTATGACCAAGCGAAATGAATGTATGGACGGAAAGCTGACAGAGGAAGATTTTATCAATTGGATAGAAAGTTGCTTCCCTAATAGGAACAGAAAGCATTAAAACACAGACCGGAAACACAAACTTTTCAGCGGTTTCTATCTTTGTTTATAGCGACGCAGATTTTGAATTTGTAACTTGCAAAAACAGGAGACCACCATTTCGTGATCTCCTGTTTGATGTTGTTTTTTCAGGTCATTGATTCAATTACGATTTTTGCACCAAGCTTAAATCCTGTGATAAAGGATTGCCGTTCGCAGATTTCAGAAATTTCCCGATTGCAGTCCTTGTATTTTTCAAAGATTTCTTTCTGCTCATCGGAAAGAGCTATTGTGAGCTTTTCCTCATTTCTGTTGAGTAAACCGAGCAACTCTTTCATTTCATCATCAAGCTTAGCACATTTCTCGTGAGGAAATAAGTTTCCGTAATATAAATCTTCAAGTATATCCATAGTTTATACCACCTTTCGCAGCACAAACATATACCACATAACTTTGAGAAAGTCCAGTCCTAAAAACTATCACTTTTCATTAATGTATTATGACATTGTATTTATCCCTAATGTCTATAATTAACAATAGATTTATTATCAATTACTTTTAGAAACTCAAAATTCAGCAAATCAAAACTTTTCAAGCTTATTACAACTCAAATTCTTATGTATAAAAAAGTTTTGCATACAAATAATAGTTATATTAAATAAAAAATTATTTTAAGGGCCATTATACACTTTAATATGATATTGATGTATAGTATAAAAAGATAGCATAAATTTAAATAGCATTGTATTATCATACTTTACATTTTCGTTTAACAAACCATGTGCTATTTTATTGCGTGTATCCCTACTTGATTTATAATAACTTGTAAACTTTTCATATTCTTCTATTTTTTTATCTTTCCCAATACTATTATAAAAACCGTCTTTAATTATTGTGATATAGTCACTATAAAAATTCTTTATTGTATTAACTGTTATACTATCATCAATTTCGTCAATCAATAATTTTATTTCATCGCTATTTAAGTAATTAGATGTACTACGGTCATCTATTTTCATTTTTTTAACAGAAAATGGATCAGTATATTTACAACTCATAATTTGTGTTATTGAATTCTCAATGGCTGTTGAAAAATCAAAATAATATTTAAAATAAATTATCTTAACAAGTTCTATATTATCTTCCCGAGTAGTTTCAATAGAATCAAACATATTTTGTGT
>OOBI01000356.1_pt1 | contig 44933 bp, 27 predicted proteins | sample 1671081 | NCBI WGS metagenome assembly OOBI01 (sample SAMN06348120, study PRJEB24527) | human gut metagenome | biome: human gut; feature: ankylosing spondylitis patient; material: feces | host: Homo sapiens | place: China | collected 2015-10 | reverse complement strand
CATCATCATCCTTAAATAGGAAAGAGTCTATATTCTTAGCGGAAGCGTCTATCGGCTTGACTTCCTTCTGCCGGAAAGGTCCGAATACCGATTTTGAGGAAGCAATCACTGTTTGCTCATTAGCGGTATAAGTGAAATAATAAGTTCTTTTATCCTTAAAGTATTGAGGTGCCCAGAAGCCTTTTTCACCATACGTTCGATCTCCTTTCCGCAGAATCAGTTGCAGGGAACTGCCATCAGGCACTGTCCAATGCTCCAGATCGGTCGATTCGAGAATGGCAAATCCAAGAGGTTCCTGATTACGTGTACCTGTGAGGTAGTACTTGCCGTTTTCCACATAAATTGTAGGATCGGCATAAGTGATCTCCTTCTCATTAACTGAATCAGCCCGTACCCCAGTGACAGACAAACCAATGATTCCTAATGCGAGAATAAGTCTTTTTGTCATTTTATATTTTTTCATACCTATTTTATTCTATATCTGATCTTTATCTCATCTACAAAATTTCAATCTAACATCCAAACCAAACCGGGTTTCTCCCCTGCGAGATTCCATATTGCTTCATCCCAAGAAAGAGCCTTGGCAGCATCTATCGGGGTACTCATCGTAGAAAGACCATTGTAACGGTCGGCACCAAATGTTTGTGCTCCGTAATCGGGTATTTCTTCGTCTACGATAGCGGGCGTATTGGCAGAGAAACGACATTCCATATTTGGATTCGCATAGCAATTATTAGCCTCATTCTTGTTAAAGCGTCCGCAAATTCTTCCCGACTTGGGTGCACCGTTAGAGAATAATTTCTGGTTCCAAGCCACACAATGTGTTACGGTGATTCCTGTCGCCTTGTTAGCAAATCCCATAATACCGCCTACCTGATTTTGAGCGGAAACCTCGCAATCGGAATAACAATAAGAGATCACAGCTGTCGGACTAGGATCTACAAATCCGGCAATACCACCCGCAGGATTCGCCACTTTCATCGGGAAAGCTTGTGCGAGACCTGAAGAATAACACTGCGTAACGATAGAATATAACATACGTCCAACGATGCCTCCTACACATGATTCAGTCACAATATCCCCAGTGGAAGAGCATTGAGAGATCGTTGCTCCGCCTCTCGTTTCCCCACAAATACCGCCGGCGCACCATACGGCAGTAATATCCGTTGCCGATGTACACTGATGAATTTTACTATCTGCACCATGAAGTCTTGCACAGATACCACCAGCCTGACCGTTATCCCAGGCAGCCGCTTCCGTTCCCGAAGTTAAAGAAATCGTACCGGATACCCGAACATTCTCCACGATACCCGGAGAAGTAGCAGCTCCCACCTGTCCGGCAAGGATGCCTGCCATCTTTGTATTGGCTGTAATCTGCGCATTTTCAAAGTTTATATTGGAACACTTACCAACCAACAATCCAAAGAATCCCTGATTAACAGAAGAGGAAGTATTTACTTTCAGATTACGAATCGTATGGCCGCCTCCATCCAATACAAGTTGTTTGGAAACCGAAGTCTCTATCGGTTGCCAGTCTACACCTTGCAAATCAATATCATTCTCTATCTTGGCATAGATCGTCTTACCATCTTTGAGTTTCTCTCCGAGAGTTATCAAGTCGTTCGTTGTCGCCACGGTATAAGGGTTGTCGATTTCTCCCTGTTTCTGTTGCAGGAAGAAAGTCATTGTACTTTTCTCTTGATTGACTGCAAGATCGTCGGAAACCAGTTTCAAACCGAGAACGTATTTCTTTGATCCGTCAAGCGTACCTAAATCATGGAAGCGCAAATTTACCATACGCAGGACATCGTCCCCCTTAAAATTAAAATTATTTCCATCCAGATCATAATATTCCACAGGTAAGAGGTGATATTCTTCACCAAACTCTTTGGCATCGACAACAGCCAATTTCGCCTTTGCTTCTTTTTCGCAATGGCTTTTCTCCACCATAATGTTATATTGGTATTCCGGCTCATCCAGATATAAATCATATTTGCCTGTCTGATAAAGCGACAAGGTAATATTGGAATAGGTAACTTCAGCCTTTTCCGGCTGTGTCAGATCCATGACTTCACCACATGATATCAACGAAAACACCATTAATGACGCTACAATAGGAATGTATCTTTTCATAATATCTTTCTTTTAATTATTAAAAACAGGGATTACTATACCGACGTTATCTCCTGACAACCAAACTTTATCTCCGTCTATACGAACTACCTCCATCTCCATCCCTTCTTTGAGGAAAGAAACTCCTTGGAATGAGAGTTCAGCCTTTATCTTTTGACCGACAGCCGTGGGCTTCCCGTCAAACTTCACATGAATGTATTTGCTTTGATCCGAATTTTGCAGGCGATAAGTCAACCGTTTAGGATTAATTGCAGCCTGAAGTTGTTCCTGCTCTGTAAAAGTACAAATTCCATCCAAACTATAAAACCCAACTTCGGTATATCCTGTTATATTCTTCTTATCAACCCCGTTTTCGGCATATTCCGTCTCCGCACAAGAGGTGAAAGCCAACAAACATACCAACACTACATATATTACTTTCATAAGCGAATAAATTTAAGATAATTACTTTCTAACAGTTGTCGACAATATTTCTACCGATCCATCCTTATAAGTCACTTCGGCGGTAAGTATTTGTCCGTTCAGGTTCTTATTCACTATATTGATTTCCTGTCCATCCAGCTTTACTTTATAAGATGAGACATCAGCCGGCAAATTTAATAGTTGTACTAACATATATTCATCCACTTGTTGATATTTCAACAAAGGAAACTTTCCTGTTACAGACTTGGTCTTAACATCATCCTTCCACAACACGGCATCATCCGATTTCAGCAATGCTACATGGTAGGCAGTTCCGGGAACAAGATTTTCAACCAATGTATAGTCATTCTCCGAATCAAGCGATCGACGCACCACCTCTGTTCCCTCTTCATCTGTTACTGACAATATACCTGTTTTATCGGCTCCATTCCCCCAACGAATGAACAATTCCCGTTGCCCTCCGACAAGGCTGGAAACTGCCAATCCATCCCGGGCAGCGATGAAATCGGGATACAGCAATGGATTGGGATTGTAGAATCCGTCTGCATCCAGTCCTAAATAACGGGAAAAATAAATTCCTCCAAGTTCCCACATTTCAGTCTTCGCATCGTAAACAGCTCTCGCTCCACCGGGAACCACACTAAAACGTCCGGTAATGGCATACGTATCATATTTCTTGAACACCTCATAAAAAGTTTTATACCAATTCTTCGGATACCAGGAATAACTCTCAAAAAGGCTCTTGAACTCGGTTGCACTGACCGGTGTACCGGCATTAGCTTTTTCAGCTATCAGATTAAGGTATTCGTAAATTTTCATCCCGGCCGTATAACCATGCTTGGTTCCCCATTCTCCCAGTGCGTCGGCTACATGAGGATTTAAAGCACGTACCATAGAGAATTCCGTGCAAATCAGTTTCTTTGTTACACCATATTTATCGCGGATAATACGGAAATCATCTTCCGCCTGGTTGATTTTCAATGCGTGAACGTGTAAGTCGAGCCCTACAACATTAGGATTGTTATTAACCACAGAGACTACCGCAGGTACCGTTTCGCTCTTCGGCAATTCGGATACACGGTTCAATGCTCCGGCATAAATATCAAATGTCCATCCATTAGCCTGTTTCCAGGCAGTCAGCCGATTGGCAAACTCATTCAGAAATGCCCGATAATCCTCACCGTCCGCATGACAAAGATCGGTATCCAATGCATTCTCCCATTCCGGTTCGTTACCCATGACAAGTATTTCAATATTCTTCGCCATATCATAGGTTTTCAGTAATACTTCAGTTGCCTGAAATATGTACTCCATCTCCTTAGTTCCTACTTTGGGAACCGTGTCGGTATATAATTCAAAAGGTATTTTCAGGCTCAATATAAATTTCACACGGTCGCCCAAGGCTTTCTTGGCCTGAATAAATTTCAGTGTAGGAATATGTGTCCTGATGGCATTTTCTTTCACACCAACAATCTTCCCGTTTTCATTCTGAAGAAACAGATTGGGGATATTGACAAATCCTCTCACCCAAGTCACTTTCGACTGTTTCAACATCTCTATTTCCGTAATCGGGTAATCTATATTTTCATTATAGTTCGCCCCCAAATCCTGCGCCTTTGTTCCCATCGAACATAAGAACAGCAATACAAACATTAAAAAAGCTTTCATTTTCATATACATACTTCAAGGTTAATTGTCCGACATCGAACAGAACAAAGGTAGAGAAATAAACTCCGGTAGAATAGAACGATTGTTTTATCAACGGGATTTATGTTCAGAATAAACATTTGACCTTATTTTAATGGTTCTTCTTCTACTTCACTGCGATAATAACCGTCCACTTCAGCAAAGAAATTCTGCTTCAGGGAGTCCAGAAGTTCGGGCTGTTGTACCGCCATATTCTGTTGTTGAGTCCGGTCGGCTTTTACATTAAATAATCCGTATTCACCCAGATTACCCAATTCATTTCCGGTCAGGTTTCGTTCGGAACCTTTATAAGGAGGCATCATAATCCAGTCGCCCGAACGATAAGCCATACGTCCTTGCGCTTCCAGCACTACATCCTTGCGGGCAGTCTGCTCTTTTCCGAAGAAAGCATCCAGATAGTTCCGACTATCCAAACCTTCCGGCAAATCGGCATGTATCATCGAACCCAGAGAAGCGAGAATATCTACCTGACAAACCAGTGCATCGGATACGACCGGCTGAATCTTTCCTTTCCAATAAACAAACAGAGGAATATGCGTACCACCGTCGAACAAACTATATTTACCTCCGCGCAGACCTCCTGCAGGAAGGTGATCGCCTGCCAGTTCGGGAGCACCGTCTTTGTAACCGTCATTCAGAACCGGCCCGTTATCGCTGGAGAAGATAATCAGTGTCTTTTCCAACAAGCCTTCTTTCTTCAAGTGGGCAAGCAGTTCGCCGACACACCAGTCTGCCTCAACGATGGCATCGCCACGAGGCCCCATCGTTGTTTTGCCCACAAATCGCTGGTGGGGAGCACGAGGGACGTGAGGTTCGTGTAAGCCATAATACAGGAAGAAAGGAGCACCTTTGTGTTCAGTAACAAAGTTCTTTACCTTATCTACAAAATAGTCGGCCATATCCTCGTCTTTCCAACGGGCTTTCTGACCGCCTTTCATATATCCGATACGGGGAATTCCGTTTACTATAGAGTTATTGTGTCCGTGTGCCCACTGCATTTTCAGCATCTCCGGATGAGAAATGGCAGTCGGTTCGCCTTCAAAATTATGCTCGTAACTCACTTCGATGGGATCGGCCGGATCGAGTCCTACTACATCGCCGTTTTCCACGTAAACCGTCGGGACACGGTCGTTGGTTGCTGCAATCAGGCAAGAGTAGTCGAAACCAATTTCTTTGGCACCCGGTTTGACGGTTTCGTTCCAGTTGACATTGCCGTCTCCCATCCCCAAATGCCACTTTCCGATAGCTCCGGTCACATACCCGCACTGCTGCATCATCTTCGGCAAGGTAAACTGATTTTCATTAATGATAAGAGGAGCATCTCCCGGCAGGATTTTTGCATCCTTATTTTTCCACGGATACATTCCGGTCATCAAAGCGTAACGACTGGGAGTGGAAGTTGCCGAAGTGGCATATCCGTTCATGAAACAAACTCCGCCATGAGCCAGACTGTCGATATTCGGAGTATGAATCGTAGTAGAGCCGTAAGCGCTGACATCACCAAATCCCAGATCATCGGCAAGAATCACAATCACATTCGGCTTTTCTTCTACGCGCTGTGAGGTACAACCTACTAAAGACAACGTAGGAACAAGATAGATTAAGTTTTTCATAATAGTATGCAGTTAATAACGATGCAAATTTAGCCACCACTTGTTTATTTATATAGAACAAATGTTTAATAATGGGGAGTCATGTACATCCTGCAACGATTCCTTGGAAGATTATTACAAATATTTGGGCAAATATAAAAAGCCGGTTTCTACAGAAACACCTACCTTTGGTTATCATTAAATATCCAATTAATAATTCCAAAAAGACACCATCTACAATGAAAAACCTATTAATTTTCACAGTTACTCTCCTGATCCCTTTATGCAGTTGCTCGCAAACAGAAAATACGGACACTGATGAACCGGTGATTCCTCCCCCAAGCAACAATTACGTTCTGCAGGGCAGTATGCAAGGCAGCGCCGAATTAGTAGAAGCCGGCTACACTCAAATACACCAATATATGCGAAAGATTGGTTGGGACTATTCCGAACATCCCAACAGCTCTTCCTTAGACCACAAGGACGGAGTGCACGGAGAAGTTATTTATGATTTGTTTATTCGACAATACATTTTCAAACTCTCCATTCATGCCAATGAAAAAGCACTGGATGGAGACCGTGGCAAATTAATAGACCGCCAACGCAATGAGATGAAAACACAGACCACGCCTTCCTGGTATAAGTTAAACGGCAACTGGGATGAATGGCAACAACTAAAATGGAAGTTCAAGATTCCTAAAGATTTCCGTCCGTCCGGCAGTTTTACTCATTTACATCAACTAAAGGCACAGGAAGGCAACAACGGTTCACCCGTAATTACTATCACTGCACGAAGCAACGGAAACGGGAGTAATCGCCGTATACAAATCATTCATAACGGAGATACCGAAGAAACAACGAAAGGTACTATAATAGACAATCTCCCATTGGAAGATTTCGAAGATGAATGGATTCAGGTAGAAACTGAAATGCACTATACCCACAATGGCTCGTTTAGTATCACTTTAAGCCGACTCAGTGACGGGAAAAGACTTGTTCAACGTTCCTTTGATGACATAGATTTATGGAGGAAGGGAGCAATAAGTATCCGCAATAAATTCGGCATATACCGTAGTTTCGGCAAAACCCTGACGGATGAAAATGACCGTCCAACCAACGGAATCAAAGATGAACATATTCTACTGGCGGATTTCAAGGTATACGAGAAAAACACGAATCCTGATCCGCAACCGCATGATTAAGAAAAAACTGCTAAAATGACTAGATGAAAATGGGGAAGCCCAAACTTCCCTCATCTTCTATTTTCTATTTACCAATTGCAGTCGCCCAGTTATCAGCAAAACGGAAATTACCGACTCTGCCCTTATATCCTCTGCGATATCTGAATGAAATCCCTTTCAACCCATTCTTCAAATCATTCTCTTCACCGTCGGCAACAAGCGTAGCTTTAGGTTCCTTCTTACTCAATTCCGGATTAACAAAAAGGGAAGCCTGATTCTTGTCGTAATCGACTTTCAATATCAAAAGGTGGGTTTTGTCATAATCATAAGTTTCTGTTCCCTCTGTACGCATATTGCGTACAGAGACTCCAAACTTAATCTTATCCTTACCTTCGCGTGCAACAAACACCTTCCCTCTATTGGCTCCTCCCGTATAATTAATATCCAAAGCCACAAAATCGGCAAAGTTGCTACCTCCCAACTTGGAGAAGTTGGCTAGAAAAGCCAGATAATAGGTTCCCTTTCTATATTCCTTATTTACATCCGTAAGAGAATAAACACTAAAACGACTACCTTTGATATCAGCCGGAAAGTTGCCTATATCTATGGATAATCCTCCTTCCGGATACCCTTTATAAGAAAGCGCCTTGCCTACTAACGGACTTCCTACTCCTTCCAGCGGATTAGTGGAAAACGCCCCATTCCAGGAATCGGTACGAATCGGCTCTTTCTTATCACCATAAACAGCTTTTTCCAGTTGGTCACCTGGTTTATAATCTTTCAGGAGATCCTTTTTCAGAACTTGCGCATTTGCCAACAGAGCAAAAGACATGATTGCCACTGATAATACTACTTTTTTCATCACATTATTATTTTAATAATTATATTCATAAAAACTTGAAACGATCATTTCTGATAATACAAATCAAAAGTTATAGTTGCATTCTCATTATTCCAGGCAGAGTCCTGAGTAAAATCCACACCGATTGAAAGAATGCGCATGATACCAATCTTATCCCCCTTATGCGGTGTTTTGAAGGCGATCACGCTTCCAACTTCGAAAATAGACTCGTCTTTTGTTGTCTCATCCTTTTTAAACGTGCGTATATCCCGTCTTTTTATATCCATTCCGGCAAATGCATCCGTAGATAATTCTACCATCTTGCCATCCTTCACTTTATCAATAATAGCTTTCTGTGCTTCATCCGTTTCCGACAATATCAGGAATGTGGTCTTATTGGAGTAATAGTTTGGGAAGAGTCTCTCAACATCTTCAGCTTCAGAAGAAGAAGTCAGTCCTTCCAGTCTTTTTCCCTCACACCAGCAGTTTCTCAAATTCTTTCCAAGCCGTTCGGGACTTTGCAGATTAAAATCCATAGGGCTATTGCAGATGGTAGCAAAGTCTACTTCTCTTTCTCGCTCGGTAGTCAGAATACAAGCAGCTACCACTTCGCCCTTGTCGGCAATCATCATACTTCCGAAAGTAGAATTACGATGTGCTCCCAGTTTAAGATTAGGATAAGACAGCCATGCCATTACCGTTACCTGGCAAGCAGGAGACAATTCTATCTCTTTTTCACCATTCGCATAAACCAGTTTCACAGCTACCGTAGCAGTAGTCTCAAAAACCGGAACTTTGAATATCAGTGTTTCTTTTTCCAGACTTATGACTTCCGCTTCCGTCTCGCCAAACAAAACTTTTTCGATAGATGTCAGTTGCGTACCGGTAATGGTAATCAGCTCTCCCTCCGTTACCGTGGCAGGAAAATCCTCTGAGGTGACCGTCGGATCTTCCGGTACTCCGGGCTCTTCAGGCTCTGCCGGTTCCACCCGGGTATATCTGTAAGTCGTTTGTCTCGAAGCGTTGTAGCCGTAGGTTATCACCAATTCGTCATTATCAAATTCAAACCGGTTGATGAATCCGCGTTCATAGACGAGCAACGAATCTCCCGCCACCCGGTATTTTCCTTGCGGGTAATCGGTCACAAGATTATCATCCACATCGAATGTCTGTATAGTTGATGTATAGTCGCTGCCAAAAATGGCAAGCACTTTCGGATAAGCCCCTACACGTTGCCACGTCCCTTCTACGGAGTTCACTCCCAAGTTACCGCTATCCCATTCGGAATCATCGTTATCACATGCGGCAAATGCCCAAAGTATCAGCGGTAATATAATAAATATACTCTTTTTCATATCTTCCTTTCATTTAGTCATTAATCTTTCTGGAAATAGAAGTTCAAGGTCATCGAACCTTTAGTGTCGGAAACACTTTCCATCTGGACTGCTACAAGTTCCACAAAACCTATTGCCACCAGGTTCTTGCCATCCACATCACTATACACCAAAAGCAAATTGATGCCTCCAATATCAAATCCTTCCAGATTGGTCTTGTTATAGTTGTCATCCAAAAGCTTATAACGGGCTACCTGTTTGGTGCTGCCTGTCAGATTCAATCCGTCAGCTTTCGCCTGCTCGATGCTGATTTTCTCCAAAGTTCCATTTTTAATCTTATCCATATATGCTTTCTCTGCCGGAGTCGTTTCGAGCAGCTTGCGGAATCTCAGATTGAGTCCGTCGGCTTCGAGCGCCTTGCCGTTACATTTGAATTTATGAATATTCAGCTTTTTGGAGAACCCTGCCAACTGCATACCGTCGCTGTTTTGTGTAGCGCACAAATGGATAATCTCTTTATTATCCGCAAACTCACAAGGATTATAATATTTACCGGTTGTTCCGCTAAATAGATTCGCATTCTCACTGCCATGCCCGTAAAGGGTTATGTTTTTCCAGATATATACTTCGGGGACAATGACCTGGCAGTCTTCGGCCGTTTCCAGTTTCGTCTCGTCATAATAATAAAGAGTAATCTTCTTTGTGCCTGTGACCTCGTATTCCGCACTCAGCTGACAGGTCAGTACATCGGTTGCCCGTTTGGTGATTTCCGCTTTATATTCACCCACGAACACACTGTCTACTTGTGTAAGATTCACGCCTTTGATTTCAATCGAAGAGCCGGCGGAAGTCATTCTCGGATAGTCGCTGACCGACGGATAAGCCAGCTCCAGTGAGAAAGGCGTGCCGGAAGTACTCACCTGGCGAATCTCCGTCCCATACTGATAATTCAAAACAATATCCACCGCCTCATCTTTAAAGTAAGGTACTTCCACTTCTATTTCTTCCCGCGTCTGGGTGACAACCGTCGCCTCTTTGGTTCCGAAAAGTACGCCCGTCACAATGTCCAGGTTCTCTCCCGTCAGGCCAACAACGGTATACGGCCGGGACTTATTCACATAACCGGTCAGCTCGGGAATCACATATTCCATCGTAAAGCTTTCTGAGGTCTTTATACTCCCATAAGGAGTAAACACCTCAATAATGCCCGATACAACCTCATTCGTCACTCCGGCAATAACCAGTGAGCGGTTAATCCGATACTTCACGTCCGTCTTCACTCCACCTATCTTGATGGAGTCTACCTCTTGCAGGTTAGCGCCCGTGATACTGATCTCTGTTCCTGCCACTCCGTTCTTCGGACTAAAGTCGGTCACTTCGGGCGGATTCTGGTTCGCCTCAAACATGCTCAATTTCTCATTACAGGCAGTAATGCCCAGCAGTAGGGCAACGGCAGCCATTAATGTATATATATATCGATTCATATTCATTATTTCAAGTTTTTAAATTTACGGCAAAATGGTCTGTCACACACCTGAATATCCCGAATTCTGCGTAGCGTTCGGAGCAGTAATAATCACGTTGTAGGGAATAGGCAACAGTAATTGCCAGTTTTCCAAAAGCGGGTCTTTCACATATACGGGCGTTTTCTCGTTCGCATAGTAATCGGTCAGAGCACCTGTACTCTTATTGCGCATCTGTTCGGTCGTATAGTGTTTCCTCATTACATTTATCAATTGTTCCGTCCGGAGCAAATCGAACAAGCGGTGGTTCTCCAAAGCAAACTCCAGCCGTCTTTCTTTAGCCATCGCTGTCCGGTATTCCGACTTGGTTGTAATGGGCTGCACCTCTTCGACCTTCTTCAGTCCCGCCCGCAGACGGGTTGCGTTGATATAGTCGAGTGCATTTTGCGTGGGTCCGTTAAATTCATTTTCTATCTCACCCAACATTAGCAACACATCGGCAAACCTGAGAATAGGCCAGTCGTTTTCAGCATCATAACGCACCGTTACCGGACTTAGATACTTCGTCACATAAGACACATATTGCGTTGCCCCCTTCTGGTCAATCCAGAACTCCTTCAATATAACATCTTTCCGAGTCTCACCTGCTTCCGAATTATAGGTGCTGATCAAATCCTCCGTCGGACAGTTGTAGCCGTTTCCGCTACCGGTCAAAATCATATTCTCACTATTCACCGGAGCGAAATAATTGGCGAAAGGCGACCCCAGTCCGTTTCCTCCAGACAGATAGCGGGACACAAAAATCATCTCCTTATTCATCTCATTCGAAATACTGAACACATCCGCATACGAGCTTGTCACCAGTCCGTATCCGCTGTTCTTCTCCACATCTTCCAACAAGAGTTTGGCCTGAGTAAGCATCTCCTTGTCCATTCCATTTTTGGAAAGTGTCAGATATACCTTTCCAAGAAGCGTCTTTGCTCCCCATTGGTCTACGCGTCCGATATTACTGCTGTCATATTTAACGGGCAGTTTTCTGGAAGCATAATCCAGATCGTCAATAATCAACCGATAGACGGCATCCACCGTACTCCGCTCATAATTTTTAGCTTCCTCGGCCGTGATTCTTTCAGTCACAAGAAACAACGGTCCATACAGGCGAACCAGATTGAAGTAATGATAGGCACGGATAAAGCGGGCTTCGGCATCATACTGTTCTCTCAACGTCACGTTCGTCACCACCTGCGAATGTCCAAGCACTGTATTGCAATTCGCAATGTTATGATAAGCCTTTTCCCAATACGCATTATTGATCGTATTGGAAGGCTCCACCTTGAAAAGGTCCAGATTGGCAATCTCCAGACTAGTCCCGGTAGTCGATCCCTGTCCTTCATGCCTGGTATTGTCCGAACGGACCTCGGTCAAAAAGAATTCATTGTTCAATGTTCCGTGAATGCCATTGTAACAAGCCATCACGGCGGCGTTGATTTCTTCTGCGTTCCGATAGAAGTTCTCACTGTCCATCTGGTCGTAGGCTGCCCTGTTCAGGAAATCCTCGCAGCCGAACAGCAAAAATAAAGCCGGTAGATAAATTAGTATATTCTTCATGGTTCTCTCTTTTTTAAAAGTTAATATTCAGACCAGCACTGAAGGTGCGTTGAATAGGGAATGCTCCTCTCTGCAAAGCATTTCTGGCCATAGCCGTCCGGTATACTCCGCTTGCATAGCGGGCTTCGGGATTGATACCGCGATAGCCGTCCGACCACAGGTACAGAAGGTTCTGTGCGGAAACATAAACCCGCAATTTGGAAAGTCCTACTTTGCGTGCCGCCTTCCTCGGCAAGTCGTAACCCAGAGTGACATCACGCAGCGCGATAAATCCGGCATCCTCAATCTGATAGTCGGTCAGTGAATGCTGTATTCCGTTGTCGCGGAAAGGCGTTTTTCCATCGCCCGGATATTCGACGCTCAACCATCGGTTGGCCACGTACTTCGTATTCCACATACGGAACTCATTATAATTATTGTCGGTGTTATACACCTTTCCTCCTACCTGACCCTGAAGGGTGAATGCCAAATCGAAGTCGCGATACTTCAACGTATTCGTCATACCCCAGATAAAGTCAGGATAAGGATTGCCGAGAGGCACACGGTCGTTGTCGTCAATCACATCATCACCGTTCGTATTGGCTACACGTAATCCTCCCGGTTTGTCATTGATATGATGCGGATTATTGTCTATTTCTTCCTGACTCTTCCATACGCCGATTGTTTTGAATCCATAGAACTGGATCAGCGGATCACCCACACGGGCAATGTAGTATTCTTTATTTGAGCCCGGCGTGACTTGTTCGGACGGTCCGCCCAAGTCGAGCAGCCTGTTGCGCGTCAGTGACAGGTTGAAAGAAGTGCTCCATTTAAATTGTCGGTTGTTGATATTGTAAGTAGTCAGTTCCATCTCGAAACCACGGTTTCTCAGTTTACCCTCATTTGTCCAGGCTTGTGTATATCCGGCGATGCTGTTAACCGTTTTCTGATAGAGCAGACTTTTCGTGATAGAGTAATAGTAGTCGAAAGTCAGCCCGATGCGATTGTTCAGCAGAGAGATATCCAGACCGAAATTCGCCTGATTGGTTTGTTCCCACTGCAAGGCCCGGTTGCCCAGAGAAGCGGAGTTGTTGGCCAGTCCGGAGACAACCGAACCGTTGCCCTCGCCAAGGATATAACCTGCCGAATCGAGCAGGTCCGTATTAGCATAGCTTTCGATAGCATCCGTACCCGTCACACCGTAGCTCAATCGCAGTTTCAACTGATTCAGCCACTTCGCCCGTTCTTTGATGAATGATTCTTCCGAGATTCTCCATCCTGCCGATACGGAGGGGAACCATCCCCATTTATTATCTTTACCGAATTTGGAGCTTCCATCCGTACGCAAACTCACTGACAACAGATAGCGGTCTTTCAATGCATAATTGACACGGCTGAAATAAGAAACCATCGCATTGTCATTCTTCCATGTGCCGGTACGCAGGGTGGTACCTTCGTACTGGTCTATTCTTCCTGCCGCACTCAAGTAATGAATGTAATCGGTAGGAAAATCGAATCCCAGAATCCCCGTCCTCTTATTCGTATATTTATAGACAGAGGCTCCCAGCAGCCCATCCAACTGATGAATACCTTTGAACTTCTTACTGTAATTCAATGTATTCTCCGACGCCAGGTTGATAGACTTGCTGGAGGTATAATATCCACGATTGGAATCACCTGCACTTTTCGCCCCTACATTCTGATAAGTATCCGTCTCAGTAAAGTTGAAATTGAAACTATTGGAAGAGCGGAAACGCAATTCTTTCAGTAACTTGATATCGATATATCCCTGCAATTGCATACGGTATTGCCCTTTCGGACTAAAAACATTATCGATAATTCCACGGGGATTGTTGTTCGTCGATCCCCACGGGGTAGCTGTCACGGTCTTTTCCAGCCCCGTCTGCGGATCAATAGTTGTATAGGTCTTACCATTAAAATGCGAACCTCTCGTATATTCTCCTACCGGAACACCTGTAATGGCGGATGTCTCTTCGGTATGCTTCACCGGCATCCAGGAAGGGGTTCTCACAAAGTCCGTAAAGTTGGTTGCCGGACGTTCGGATTCGGTATAGGAAGGAGCGATGTTTATACCTACCGTCACGCGCTTGGACAAATCGGCGTCTATTCTCGCTTTTACATTATTCCTTTTATAATAGTTCTTCAGCATCATGCCCTCGTCGCTGTTATAAGCACCGGAAATATAATACCGGATACCACTGCTACCACCACTGACGGAGAAGTCTACATTATAATAGTAAGCATTGTCGTTGAAGGCTTCCTGCTGCCAGTCCGTATTATTATTGATAGCTGCATACGCCATCTCTTGTGAAGACAATGATGTACCCAACAAATTATGTTCCCTGATGCGTAAATCCAGATATTCTTTCGTGCTCAGCACGGAATGCAACTTATAGTTCGACTTTACGCCCCACTTGGCTTTCACCGAATATTTAGGTTTGCTGATAACGCCGCCTTTAGTTGTAATCATGATAACACCGTTGGCTGCACGCGAACCGTAGATAGCCGCCGATGCGGCATCTTTCAGTACCTCGATGCTTTCCACATCACTCGGATTGAGCGATTCAAGACCGTCGCTCACCGGGAAGCCGTCGACGATAATCAGTGGATTGCTGCTGGCACTGAATGAAGAAGTACCTCGAATGGATATATCCGGATCGGCTCCCACCTCGGAAGTGGTGTTCAGAATCTGCACACCGGCCACCTTACCCAACAGCGCCTGATCCAGACGAGGGGTAGGAACGTCTTCGATACCGTCCATATTGACTTTTGTCACCGAACCGGACAAATGAGATTTCTGCTGCACACCATAGCCCACCACAACTACTTCGTCCAGTTGCTGCAAATCTTCGTGCATCACTACGCGTACCTCTTTCTTGTTCTTTACCGAAACTGTCTGGGTGGCGAAACCTACATAGGAGAATTTCAATGATGTTTTGTTCTTCGGCAGGCTGATGGAGAACTTACCATCCATATTCGTGATCGTTCCGCCGGAAGACCCTTCCACCATAACCGATACCCCGATGAGAGGCTCGTTATTCTTATCGACTACAACTCCGCCGACAACTGTGTTCTGTTGCGCCTCGTCCAAACCGGGCGAAAAAGCCAAAGCGGGAGTTCCAACTATAAATACCATGAAGAGGGTACTTATCAAAAAGATAGGAATTCTTTTCATATTACAATGTTTTTCATATTTACGTTCGCGGAAAAACAAAAACGATTCTTTCCCGGCCGGAGAAAGTTTTTCGGTTCATTCTTCCAGTTACAAAAATAGTGATAACAAGATAGAAGGCATTTACAGAATCCGTCAAAGAGTTGTAGGGAAGATTCTCCATTTGCAATAATCCTTCCAAAGCTTGTAAAAATAGCCCATAGATGTGTTGATACTATAAAATGAGTTTGTTAAGCCCTGCTTTTGCCCTTTTTTTATTATTTTTGCTAGACGAAAAGCATACACCCCAAATATAGTTCATTTATGAAGAAGCTGATATGTATTTTGCTGGTTTTTATCCTTCCACAAATCATTTTCGCAAATCAACGATACCATTTTTCCAATTTATCAGTCCAAAACGGACTATCACAGCTTCATGTCACTTGTATCTACCAGGACCGGCTGGGATATATGTGGTTCGGCACCCGCAACGGACTGAACAAGTTCAACGGCAATAACTTCGAAACTTTCTGGAATCATGCCGACGACGAATGCAGTATCAGCAACAATACCATCGCCTGCATCACCGAAGATGCGGAAGGCAACCTCTGGTTCGGAACGGAAAACGGACTGAACAAACTCGATAAACGCAGAAACGGGTTCAAACGGTATTACTTCGACCCTGAAGCTAATGCCGCCAACAATAAAATCATATCCCTCTTCACCGATAAGGAAGGCACGTTGTGGGTGGGAACCATCTCCGGCTTATATGTTTTTGATGCAAAGGAGGACATCTTGAAGGAGATCCCTCTGAAAGAACTGGCGAACAACTCCATAAGTACTATCATCGAGAAAGACGACCTTCTCTATATCGCTTCGAGTATGAGCGGACTGGTGATATACGATCCACGGAAGAACCGGGTGGTCCGTTCGTACCGCAAAGATTCGAAGACGCTGCCTATCCCCTCCAATTATATTAAAGATGTATATATCGACAAGAAAGATAACATCTGGATAGGAACCTACAAAGACGGAGTTTGCGTCATCAGGCATGACTTATCGGAAGTGATATATTACAATACCGCCAACGGACTGTCCAACAACGATATCCGTTGCATCAAAGAATCTCCTGCAGGAGAAATGTGGATAGGTACTTTCGACGGACTGAATATCGTTAATCCTGTGACGAGCCGCATCGCTTCTTACAAACACGGAGCACAGGGCAGTCTGAGCCATCATTCGGTGTACAGCATACTCTTCGACCGGATGCAAACCATCTGGATCGGAACCTATGCCGGTGGAGTTGATTACTACAATCCTTACGGCCACCTGTTCGACTTTTACAATCCCGCCACCATCCTGAACGCCAATCTGGGCATTCTGGGCCCCGCCGTCGAATATGACGGAACACTCTATATCAGTTCGGAAGGCGGCGGACTGATTGCCTTCGACCTTGCTCAACAATCCTTCCGGCAATATACCCTACCTCACAAGGCTGACGGTTCGGTGAAAAATATCTTCAAGACTGTCTATCTGGACGGTGACCGCATCCTGTGCGGGACGAGCCAAGGTGAAGTATATGAATTCAACTTGAATACCCGTCAATTCTCCCTGTTCTACCAGACTACCGACCGGCGACCGATTTACCATATCAGCCGAAGCCGCGCCGGAGAAGTGATTATCGGTGCTATCAGTGTGACGGAAGGCTTGGTATTCATCTCCGACGACGGACAACGAAGCATACAAACTGAATTTCCCGTCAAAGGGAAAGGCGGTGTCCACTTCTCTCATGTGATTTGTGTATGTGAGGTCGACAACGATATTTTCCTAATCGGTACGAAGAACAACGGACTGTTCTGTTATGACAAGATCAACCACACGCTGCTCTCCTACAACGAGACAAACGGCCTCGCCGCCCAATATATCAGCAGCATACTGAAAGATCATTCCGGAAGGATATGGATCAGCAGCATCGACGGTGGTTTGAGTGAGCTTGTTCTTTCCACCGGACAGTTCACCACCTACAACGAGAAAAACGGATTAATGAACAACCAGATCTGCAAAATCGTAGAAGGGAACGATAACACCCTTTGGCTCAGCACACTGAACGGGATATCCAACCTCGACTTGCGTACCCGCGGCATTACCAATTATAATAAGGAAAGCGGCATACGTGTGCAGGAGTTTTCTCCATGCGCCGGCCTGCACCTATCGGGCAACCGCATCTTCTTTGCCGGAAACAACGGCTTCACACTGTTCAATCCCAACGACATCATCACCAATCCGAATGTCCCGCCCATCATCCTCGACAAACTGCATATCAACAACTGCCTCATACAAGCCGGCGATGAAGGCGACATCCTGAAAGAGAACATCTCCACCCAAAAGAAAATCGTACTGAAATACAATCAGACCAATATCACCATCGAATATTGCGCACTGAATTATATCTTCAACAACAAGAACCAATATGCCTACAAGCTGGAAGGCTTCGACCATGACTGGAATGAAGTAGGCAACCGCCGTACCGCCTATTATACCAATATCCCGTCGGGCACTTACAAATTCGTAGTGAAAGGCTCCAACAATGACGGCATCTGGAACGAAGAAGGCACGACATTGGAAATCGTGGTTCTTCCCCCGCTATGGAAGACCTGGTGGGCTTACCTCTTCTATGCAGTGGTGGCTATTGCTCTTATCGCTTTCATTATCCGCTATTTCACCGAAAAGAAACGTCTGCAAAACAACATCCGTCTCAAACAGATGGAAGCGGAAGTTCACGAAGAATATTATCAGGAACGCAATCGTCTCTTCACCAATTTCTCGCACGAACTGCGGACACCGCTTACGTTGATTATGGCTCCGTTGGAAGAGTTCGTAAAACGCACCGACCTGACGGATGATATTCATTATAAAGTGAAACTGATGCTACGCAACGCCCAGCGCCTGCTCCGCATTGTCAACAATCTGATGGACCTGCAAAAGAACGAAAGCGGAACCATGAAACTGCAAGTCTCCGAGAACGACATGATAAAATTCACGCACGAAGCTGTCTCTTCTTTCCAGGACTTAGCATTATATCGGAACATTCATCTGAAGTTCAAACATTCCATTGACTGCCAACCTGTATGGTTCGACTGGAATTTGTTGGAGAAAGTCTATTTCAACTTCCTCTCCAATGCCTTCAAGAATGTGCCGGACGGGGGAACCGTATCCGTAGAACTGGACGTCAAGCCCTATTCCGAACTTACTTTCTTCCTGCCTGCCAAACTGAATAAATATAAGAATACGGAGATACGATATCTCACCATTTCCATCCAGGACAATGGTGTCGGCATTGCTCCCGATGAATTGGAGAAGATCTTCCAACCATTCTACCAAGTGGCTCAGAACGAACATTCCAAATCGGGAACCGGCATCGGACTAAGCCTCAGCAAGGCAATTATAGAGATGCATCACGGAGTGGTGTGGGCAGAAAACGCAACCGGAGCGAATATGTCCGGTGTAGGCTTATCAAGCTCCGGTGCAGTATTCAAATTTGTACTGCCGGTCGACAAAAGTCTTTTCGCTCCCGAAATGATAATCGAATCGGCCGAAGATAAAGCCGTATCTTTCAGCGTTGAGCTTCCGGACGCCGCTTACGAACCGGACAATTCCTCCAGAAAGCAAGCTACGATTCTGGTAGTGGAGGACAATCGCGACCTGAACAATTATATCTGTTCCTGCCTGGCGGATAGATACAATGTAGTGGGCGTGACAAACGGCGAAGACGCTCTTGCCAAAGCGGTCTATCTGCTTCCCAACCTGATTATCACCGACCTGATGATGCCCAAGATGAATGGTATCGAACTGATCCGTCGGTTGAAGAAGGATATGAATACCAGCCATATCCCGATTATTATGGTGACGGCAAAGACTGGCACGGACGATATCAAAGAAGGCTATGCAGCAGGTGCTGACGAATATATCACAAAACCTTTCGACGCCTCCATCCTGAAAATCAGAGTAGACAACCTGATCCAAAGCCGCGAGAAACTGAAAGAGCTGTATAGCAAAAACTTCTCACTCGAATCACTCGGTGTCGACGTGACTTCCGTCGATGAGAAGTTTATGCAAAAGCTATATGCCACTCTGCAACAGAATATCGCCAATTCGGACTTAAACCTGGATGCCTTCTGCAAAGAACTCGGACTAAGCAAATCGAACCTTTACCGCAAGATTAAGCAAATCACCGGATACTCTCCCAATGAGTTTATCCGTAATTTCCGGTTGGAGACAGCCGCCAAGATGCTAAAAGAAACGGATATGTCGATAACGGAAGTATATTGTGCCGTAGGTTATAATAGCCTGGCTTACTTCTCTAACAGTTTCAAAACACTGTACGGAGTATCTCCGTCGGAGTTTAAGAACAGGTCGGAGGGCGAAAGAGAATAAAACCTTGTAGACACGGTGTTCACGGCAAACGATAGATTTGTAATATTCCGTCATTCATTTGTAAAATGAGGTATTTTCGATGGAAGGGGCGTTTTTATAAGTATTAGACTTACCTTTATAATCAATTTTCCTCAAGATGCGATAACTTTGAAATCGAAAAGCTGGAAATACTATGGACATCAAGAAAGTAACATTCATTATCGCTTCATCACTTGTGCTCTGCTTCATGGCGAGTGCACAAAGTAAGTTGATATCAATCAATGAGAAGGGAAAGCTCTCTTATCATTCGTATACAGACAAAGGAGATTTACTCCCCGATTTCTCTTTCTGCGGTTATAAGGGCGGTGGAGTGGCCATTCCCCATATAAAGGTAACCGCCTCTATCAGTCCTTCGCCCAACAAAGAGGACGATACCCCTTTTATACAGGCCGTAATAGACAAAGTAGCAAAATTGCAACCGGATGAAGATGGATTCAGGGGATGCATCCTGCTCAGAAAAGGCGTATATCATATAGCAAGCCCTATCCGGATTACAGCAAGCGGCATTGTGCTTCGCGGCGAAGGGAATAATAAGGAGAGCGGAACGGTACTCATTGCCACCTCTCCCAGGAAATACAATGTCATAGAGGTCGGCTTTAACGGAAAAGCCAAATACAACACCAACGATGTACAGGAAATTATCGACAAATATGTTCCTTCGGGCACACGTATCCTCCATGTGAAGAATGCGGATAAACATTTTCGTACTGGCGACGACGTAATTGTCCGACGCCCCAGTACGGCAGCGTGGATTCAGACCATCGGCATGGATTCCATCGCCCCCCGCCCCCGCAAAGGAGAAACTACATGGGAGGCTTTCGAACGTTTCCGCCGCGAAGGAAAAGATACGGACATGAACGGAACGATCCAATGGAAACCGGGGAGCAAGGATCTGACGTTCGAACGGAAAATTGTATCAGTGAAAAAAGACGAAATCACACTGGATATCCCGTTGACGAACGCTTTGCAGAAGGAGTTCGGTGGAGGAACCATCTATAAATACAGGTATGACAAACGCTTCACACAATGTGGCGTAGAGAATCTGTACGGCATGTGCATCTATGATGAGTCGGTTAAAAAGAGCTATCGGGGCATAGGCGAATACTGCTGCGACGAGAACCATGCCAATACATTCGTTGCTCTCCGGACGGTCGAGAATGCATGGGTACGCAATGTCAGCGTAGAGCATTTTGACTGTTGTGTGACTACCACTTCTGCCACCAAATATATCACGGGACAAGACCTTTCCGCCATCAACCCCATCTCGCAGATTACCGGAGGAAGACGGTATGCTTACCACATCAACGGCGGACAAATGTGTCTGTTCCAACGTTGCTACTCCAGCCATCACCGTCACGAATTTGTATTGGGGGCCACTACTCCCGGGCCAAACGCTTTTGTAGACGGTTATGGTGAAATGACCTTTGCTTCCAGCGAACCGCATCACCGCTGGTCGGCCGGATGCTTATGGGACAATATAGTATTGAAAGGTCCGAGCGCATCACTCATGGCAGCCAACCGGGGATCGATGGGTTCGGGACACGGATGGGCTGGCGCGCAAATGGTATTCTGGAATTGTGCCGCCCCGCTGATTTTGGTCATGCAGCCGCCTACGGCACAGAACTTTGCCATCGGACTGCAAGCCACAGAAGTAGACAATAGCAAAGAAGCCCGGTCCGGTGCGAAATCGACCTTCAACAGCATCGTCAACACTTCGATGATAGATATGAAATATAAAGACCAACCGATAAACGGAACCGGATGGACCGAGCAGACAGCCGGAACAGTGGTTCCTTCGAGCCTGTATTACTATCAGTTACGTGACCGCCTTGGAAAGTCGGCACTCAAGAAAGTAATGGACGAACCACAGTACAATAAATATTTCAACCGATAAAGATAACCATGAAGAAGATTCTATCAATCATACTCACCCTAACTCTCTCCGCAACCGTTTTTGCGCAACCTCTGCCCAAAAAGCTTGAACATAACGAGAAAATGGCCTGGTGGCGCAATGCCAAATTCGGCATGTTCGTGCACTGGGGACCTTACTGCCTGTACGGCGGCGTATACAACGGATTCAACCAAAGACGAGGCGGTGCGGAATGGATTATGAACCGTTGCAAAATACCTGTACGTGAATATCGTGCGAAAGCCTGCACCTTCAATCCCGTGGACTTCAATGCCGAGGAACTGGTGCTGACTGCCAAAAATGCAGGTATGAAGTATATCATATTCACCACCAAACACCATGACGGATTCGCGATGTTCAAAAGCAATGCCAGCGAATTCAATATCGTAGACTACACCCCGTTCAAACGTGATATCGTAGACGAACTGGCAAAAGCCTGCCGTAAGCACCATATAAAACTGGGATTTTATTATTCCCAGACACAGGACTGGTGCAACCCCGGCGGCGGCACTATCCGCAAAGAAATGAAAGAAGGATGGGCAAACCCTGATTCGGTAGCCATCGACAATTTTACCCAAGAGAATCTGGGAGGTTGGGATTGCCTGCAACGTTCCGCCTCTCTGGATGATTATTTCAGAAAGGTAGCCATCCCGCAAATCAAAGAACTACTGACGAATTATGGTGACGTAGCCGTCATGTGGTGGGATACCCCGCACCGTATCAGCAAAGAGACAGCGGCGGAAATCACTGCCGAACTCGCAAAGTATCCGCAGGTAATTACCAACGACCGGTTGCGCCGTCCCGATTTTCCCGGCGACTATAAGACTCCCGAAGGACGTATCCCCCACGCAAAGGACATCGAACGCGTAGACTGGGAGACGTGTATGAATATCGGCAGCTCCTGGGGATACAAAAGCTGGGAGAAGAACTGGAAAAGTGCGGAAACAATTATCCGTAATCTCAATACCATTGCCGCCCGTGGCGGCAACTACCTGCTCAACGTCGGCCCCGACCCGACAGGTGTTGTGCCTGCTCCCGCACTGGACTGCCTGAGAAAAGTAGGCGAATGGATGCGGGTGAACGGTGAAGCGATTTACGCAACACAGCGCAGCGAAATATTTCCTCCCTGGGGCGAATGTATCCGGAAAGACGAAAAGAAGAACTCCGTATATTATCTCTCCGTCTTTCAATGGCCGGAAGACGGCAAACTGGCATTCGACACGAAATATACAGTGAAGGAAGCAATGCTGCTGGCCGACGGTACGAAACTGAAATTTACTAAAACGCCCGGCGGCATTACGATACAAGTTCCCACGCAGGCTCCTGACAAGATAGCTACGGTTGTCAGACTGGAATTGAAAGAGAAACTGCCCGCAATCCAATTAATATCCAACACCGCGAAAGCATTCGAAATAGCTGACGAATGAGAATCTACGGACGAATAAAAAATAGCAGACGATGAATATGAAGGTACGAAGTATATGGTTTTCAGGATGTATATTCCTTTCCACGACATTAACGTTTGGAAAAGAATACAAGCTTTGGTATAACGCTCCGGCTACCGTATGGGAAGAAGCTCTTCCTATCGGTAACGGACGTATCGGAGCGATGGTATATGGCAACCCGCTACAGGAAGTATATCAACTGAACGAAGAATCGATCTGGTCGGGCTATCCGCAGGACTGGAACAACCCCAAAGCCGCGAACGCGTTGCCACAGGTACGGGAAGCTGTCGACCGCGGAGACTATGCCAAGGCAAGCGAACTCTGGAAAGCCAATGCACAAGGTCCGTATACAGCCCGTTACCTGCCTATGGCAAACCTGATGCTCGACCAACTGACGCGGGGGGAAGCCCGGAATCTGTATCGTGAACTCAACATATCGAACGCACTGTCTACCGTCACCTACGAAGCGGACGGAGTGAAATACCGCCGCACTTCCTTTATCTCCTATCCGGACCAGGTGATGGTCATAAAAATAGCCGCAGACCGTCCCCAGGCGGTATCGCTCCATATTCGCTTGAACAGCCTGCTGCGCTATACCGTGCAGACAAAAGGGGAAAAGACACTGATCCTGAACGGCAAAGCCCCCGCCTATGTTGCCAATCGTGACTACGACCCACATCAGGTGGTATACGATGACAAACGGGGGACACAATTCAAAGTGCAAGTGGAACTGCTGCCGGATGGCGGTCACTGTGAGGCAAACGACTCTGCACTGACCGTTCGCAATGCAAATGAAGTAGTGCTGCTACTCTCTGCCGTCACCGATTTCGGGAATAAGAAAATGACACTCAAAAAATGCAAGCGTCCCTATCAGGAATTACTGCAACGACACACGGATGACCATCAGCAACTCTTCAACCGCCTGCAACTATCACTGGGCACAGAGAATCTGCAAAAAGAAGCACTCCCCACCAACGAACGTTTAAAAAGCTTCGAACAAGACCCCACTGACAACGGATTGACGGAACTCTACTATCAATACGGTCGTTACCTGCTGATTGCCTCTTCCCGCCCGGGCGGGCTGCCCGCCAATCTGCAAGGCATCTGGAACCGGCACGTTCAACCGCCTTGGGGATCGAATTATACGACCAACATTAATACTGAGATGAATTACTGGCCGGCGGAAATAACCAATCTTCCGGAATGCTTCCTGCCATTGTCCGATTTCATCGGCCGCCTGGCTGTCAATGGCGCACAAACGGCCAAAGTTAACTATGGCATCAATCGCGGATGGCTGGCCCACCATAACTCGGACGTCTGGGCACAAACCGCTCCGACCGGAGGCTATGATTCCGATCCGAAAGGCGCACCTCGATGGTCGTGCTGGCCAATGGCAGGCGTATGGCTCTGTCAGCATCTATGGGAACACTATGCCTTCGGCGGCGATAAAAAATACTTGTCCAAAACGGCTTATCCCCTGATGAAAGGCGCAGCCGAATTCCTGCTGCAATGGCTGCAAAAAGATCCGGAAACAGGCTACTGGATTACCAACCCATCCACTTCACCCGAGAATCGCTTCCGCTATATCGACAAGGAAGGAAAGAAACAGAACGGAGAGATCAGCCGTTCATCCGGTATGGATCTCGGTCTGGCATGGGACTTACTGACCAACTGCATCGAAGCAAGTACGGTGCTGGATACGGACAAAGCATTTCGCCAGCAGTGCATGGATGTACGCGCCAACCTGCAACCGTTCCGCATCGGTTCAAAAGGACAACTACTCGAATGGGATAAAGAGTTTGAAGAGACAGACCCTAACCATCGCCATGTATCCCATCTGTTCGCCCTGCACCCCGGACGACAGATTATCCCCGAACAGCAGCCGGAACTGGCAGCCGCCTGCCAACGGACACTCGAAATCCGCGGAGACGGCGGCACAGGCTGGGCTATGGCATGGAAAATTAACTTCTGGGCACGTCTGCGCGACGGTAATCATGCTTTCGGGATGCTGAAAAACGGATTGAGATACGTAGATGCCACCCAAGTCAGCGTCCGTGGAGGGGGTACATACGCCAATCTCTTCGATGCCCATCCCCCTTTCCAGATTGACGGAAACTTCGGAGGAACGGCAGGCATTACGGAAATGCTGCTGCAAAGCCATGCGGGATACATACACCTGCTACCTGCCCTGCCGGACAACTGGCAAAGCGGAAGTATCAAAGGCGTCCGCGCCAGAGGCGGATTCACCATCGACATGGAATGGAAAGAAAGCAGGATTACCCGGCTGTCCGTTACTTCCCATTCGGGAGGAACCTGCCGGATACGCGAAGCGACCTCACCCCACGAAGAAGTGATTGAAACGGAAAAGGGAAAGACGTATCAAGTGAAATAAAAAAAGACTGCTTATCAAGTTTAATAAAAGAGAGAACAATCATGAGAAACTATTATCAAACCATAACGATTGCCTGCTGCATGGCAATGAGTGCTTCTCCCCTCGCTATATGGGCGCAGAGTGGCGACGAACAAGGGCTCGAAATCCCCCGCAACCTGCAATTGCAACAAGACAAAGACGAGCTTCGCAAAGCCTACGACGGTTGGTGGACAGCCTCTCAAAAGAATAAGGAGCAACGAATGTCGTGGTATAACGAAGCCAAATTCGGTTGCTTCATCCATTGGGGCCCTTACTCCGTACCCGCGGGTCTTTGGAAAAACAAGATGCAGAGCGGCTATACCGAACACCTGATGCGAAAAGCCCGCATCCCCCTGGAAGAGTACAAAAAAGAACTGATACTTCCTTTCAATCCTACTGAATTTGATGCCGAGGAGTGGATGCGCCATGCATCGGAAGCAGGCATGAGATATTTCGTCATTACTGCCAAGCATCACGACGGATTCGCCATGTATCCATCCGATGCTTATCCCTACGATATTCGCCTTTCCAAATTTCAGAAAGATCCGATGGAAGCATTGAGCAGAGCCGCTAAGAAATATGGCATCAAGTTCGGTTTCTATTATTCGCACGCTTTTGACTGGGAACACCCGGACGCTCCGGGAAACGATTGGGATTATCCCACGAATCCCGGTGGAGATAAACTTGTGGGCGGCAAGAACTGGTGGCTGGAACGTAAAGACTTTCTCGCTAATGCCGAGAAATATGTAAACGAGAAATCCATTCCGCAAATACAGGAACTTATCAGAAAGTACGACCCCGACATCTTATGGTTCGATACTCCGCAGAAGCTTCCGCTCTATCTCAATATCCGCATACTGGAAGCTATCCGCCAAGCGGACCCACAAAACAAAATCGTCGTAAACGGACGACTAGCACGTTTTGGCTCTAATAATATAGGTGATTACCGCAATACGGGCGACCGTTCCGCCTTCTTTTTCCCCACCGAAGGGGCATGGGAATCTATTCCCACTACCAACGAGTCTTATGGATACAGCGTAGTGGATACAGTGCGCAAACCTGTTTCATTCTTTGTACAATTATTACCCAGCGCCACTTCGAAAGGGGGTAATATACTGATGAACGTAGGTCCGATGGGCAATGGCCGATGGGACAAGAGAGACATCGAAGTGTTTCAGGGCATAGGACAGTGGTTGAAGGTGAACGGAGAAAGTATCTATGGAGCACAACGCACCAATCTGCCTATACAGCCGTGGGGCGTAACGACACTGAAAGGAGATACGCTGTATGCACACGTATTTCATTGGCCAGCCGATGGAAAACTGATTATCGGCGGACTCCGTTCCGACATCGGAAAAGGATGGCTCGTTGCCGACAAGAAGGCGGCGATAAGATTCAAGCGCTTAAACGCGGATGATTACGAACTGACCTTGCCCGCCAATGCGCCGGACAGCATGAATTCCGTCATCGCACTGGTACTGAACAACCGGAAAGTGCCGAATCCCATCCGTCTTATCGACCACAAACAGAGCAATACGCTCTATACATTCGATTCCGAACTGCAAGGGCGTGGATTGGGATACGGTGACGGCAAACCGAACCGCAACTACGTTACCAAATGGAAAAATACGAATCAGTGGATGAAATGGAACTTACGGTCAAGCGCACCTGTCGAATATACTGTTTATCTGGACTACAACACGCAGGGAAAGAATGATACGGGAACAGTCGTGGTAGAGATAGCCGGACAGAAACTGGAAGCGAACTACTCCACTTATCCCGAACAGAAAGGGACCAACAGTCTACGTCTGGGAAAAGTGAAGCTGCCGAAAGGTAGTTTTGAATGCAGCCTGAAAGGAAAACAATACCAGGGAAGCCAATACATGACTCCTATTGCCGTACGGCTTGAAAAAGAGTAAGCATGGCAGTAATCTCTGTATCGCAATAACTTCGAAATAGCAAATACATTGAATAACGCTAACAAATAGTATACATATATGAAATTGAAATTATCCACCGTAACCATAAAGTTGAAGCTCCCCATAGCAGCTTTATTGCTCGGAGCCGGCCTCACGGCCTGTACTCCGCAACCGGATTCAAACATAGTGGAAGACAACATGGAGTTTGCACAGCAACAACTCCGATGCGCTTTTGATGAAATAGACTACGCCGTAGCCAACGAATCACCCGAAAGCCGTGCGCAACGCGAAAAGAACGGATGGGGGCCACTCACCAATCCCCGGAATACGGAACCGGACGGGACGCTTCACCTCGTCCCGTCCAAAGACTGGACCAGCGGATTCTTCCCCGGCGAGCTCTGGTTTCTCTATGAGTATACCCAGAATAATTTCTGGAAAAAGAAGGCGCAGCAACATACCGATATCCTGGAACAGGAAAAGATGAACGGCGGCACTCACGACATGGGCTTCAAGATGTATTGCAGCTTTGGAAACGGTTATCGCCTGACGCAAGACGAACGCTACAAAGAAATTCTGTTGCAATCGGCACGCACACTTTCCACCCGGTTCAAACCCAAAGCCGGCATTATCCGCTCTTGGGACCATAACAAGGATAAATGGCAATGCCCGGTCATCATTGATAATATGATGAACCTTGAGTTGCTGTTTTGGGCTACCAAAGAAAGTAAGGATTCCACCTATTATAATATAGCGGTAAGCCACGCACGGACTACGATGAAAAATCATTTCCGTGCAGACTATAGTTGCTATCATGTGATAGACTACGACACCATCACCGGACAAGTACTGAAAAAGAACACACATCAGGGACTTGCGCACGAATCGGCTTGGGCACGCGGTCAGGCATGGGCACTGTATGGCTATACGATGTGTTACAGGGAAACCAAGTTACCGGAATTCCTCGAACAGGCTAAAAAGGTGGAACAATACCTCTTCACCCACAAAAATATGCCCGAAGACCTGATCCCTTACTGGGACTTCGACGCTCCCGGCATTCCCAACGAGCCGCGTGACGCCTCAGCAGCCACAGTGATCGCTTCCGCACTCTACGAACTGTCGCAATATGACCGCAAAAACAGCGAACGCTACAAGAAAAACGCCGACAGGATAGTAGAGAACCTGACGAACAGTTATCGCACTACGCTGAACAAAGACAACGGTTTCCTGCTACTCCACAGCACAGGAACCAAACCTACCAACGTAGAAGTGGACGTACCCATCGTATATGCCGACTATTACTTTATAGAAGCATTACTACGCAAGGATAAACTGGAGAAAACCGGCAAACTTTTCTAAAAACGAGAAAGAAATGAAACGACTGATTTATACGTTATGCCTTATTATAGGCTGCGCCACCCTATCCGAAGCTAAAGTCCTCACCGGGCATAAAACCCGGCTAACCGACAACTGGCTGTATCTGCGGGGAGACATCGGCAATATCTGGGAAGCAGTGCGTCCCGCCGCTCCCGGCAGTTCGGAATGCGTTCCCCTATGGACGCCTGTCACCCTGCCCCATTGCTTCAATGCCACAGATGCCGTAGACCCGGACATGAATTACTACCAGGGCCCCGGGTGGTATAAAACACTGCTCGACATACAAAATCCCTATCCCAACGGACGAATCCTGCTCGACTTTGAAGGAGCGGGACAAAAGACCGAAGTATACATCTACACGACACGGGTCGCTTCCCATATCGGCGGATACGATGAATGGACGGCAGATATCACCGAAGCGGTGCAAGCATTCGTCTCCACTCCCGAATGTGTTCAACGTTTTGGCGGTAAAGTTCCCCTATCCATCCGTTGCGACAACAGCCGGGATGCGGAAATGATTCCTTCCGACTTATCGGATTTCAACGTTTATGGCGGACTATACCGCTACCTCAACCTGGCGTATGTCCCCGAAGTTTCCATAGATCGTGTACAAATAGATGCCGTATTAGACAAAAACCTGAAAAAGGCAACACTTGCCGTTCAAGCTTTTTTCTATAATCCGTCGGATATCAGGAAAACAACTGCGCATATCATCGTCAAATCTCCTTCAGGCAAGATAATACTGAATGAAGAAAAAGAAGTGATGCCGCTTGGAAAAGCTTCCCTGCTGACGGCAAATATTCAGAAGCCGGAATTATGGTCGGACGAGGATCCTGCTCTTTACACCTGCGAAATTACCCTGCACCACAACGGACAGGAGCAGAAAGCCATCGAGCGATTCGGATTCCGCCATTTTGAATTTGTGGAAAAAGGACCATTCCGCCTCAACGGTTCCCGCCTTTTGCTGCGCGGTACACACCGCCACGAAGACCATGCGGGCGTAGGCGCAGCTATGACAGAAGAACAAATGCGGGCGGAAATGACGCTCATGAAAGAAATGGGAGTGAATTTTATCCGGCTGGGACATTACCAACAGTCGGACATTATTCTTTCTCTTTGCGATGAACTGGGCATTCTTGTATGGGAAGAGATTCCCTGGTGCCGCGGCGGTCTGGGTGGCGAGCAGTATCAGGCACAAGCCAAACGAATGTTGACGAACATGATTCATACGCATTATAATCATCCCGCCGTCATCATCTGGGGATTAGGTAATGAAAACGACTGGCCGAACGACTTCCCGGAATTCGACAAGGGAAAGATACGTAGTTTTATGAAGGAACTCCATGAATTGGCGCATCAATCGGACGATAGCCGGGTGACCGCTATCCGCCGTTGCGACTTCTGTAAAGATATCGTAGATGTTTATTCTCCTTCTATCTGGGCGGGGTGGTACAGAGGCATCTTCACCGATTATAAAAATGCTTCATTCCATGAGATGCAGCAGGTGAAACATTTCTTCCATGCCGAATGGGGAGGCGACTGCCATGCCCGCCGCCATGCGGAGGACCCGTTCATCAATTTGGATAAGATTGAAGCGGGCAAGGGAGCAGACGAACGCGCGGGAGATGCTTCGCTTTACGGTGGAAACGCACGCGCTTCCAAAGACGGCGACTGGTCGGAAAGTTACATGGTGCGCCTCATCGACTGGCATCTGAAAGAACAGGAAACGATGGATTGGCTGACAGGGGCGGCATATTGGCCGTTCAAGGACTTCTCTACTCCGGTACGTCCGGAGAATCCTGTGCCTTATGTCAATCAAAAAGGAGTAGTGGAAAGAGATCTCACACCGAAGGAGACTTACTATGTATTCCAATCATACTGGGCGAAAAAGCCTATGATACATATCTATGGGCATACATGGCCGATTCGATGGGGCAAACCGGAAGAAATGAAAGAGATATTAGTCTACTCTAACTGTCCGCAAGTGGAGTTGATTGTCAACGGAGTGCCGCAAGGAATAAAGAAGCGTAACAGTCAGGACTATCCGGCGGCAGGTCTACACTGGAACTGCAAGTTACAGGCAGGAGAGAATACAGTCATCGCCCTTTCCAAAGGGAAAGCAGTCGTGGCAGACACGCTCCGGTTTGTATACGAAACCCGCACATGGGGTAAGCCTGCGCAACTGCAAGCGAAAGTCACTCATTGCGGCGGAGAAAGTTCAGGCGATATATCAATGGTGGAAGTCCAGCTGACAGACGCTAAAGGCGTACCCTGTCTGGATGCCGTAAACTATATAGAATTCGGACTGGCAGGAGACGGGCAATTAATCGAGAACCAGGGGACTTCTACCGGTTCACGAAAGGTACAGGCCTACAATGGTCGCGCAGCCATCCGTGTAGATAAAAGGAAAGGAGAATCGGTAGTATCCGTGCGGTGTGATATCCCGGAAGTTAAAACGGTGTTTGTCAGGCTATAAAGTTTAACAAGTATATCTGTTATTTTTAAAAATACACTATCTTTGCGTATACCGTATAGCTAAAAAATATTCCGTTAAATTTCTCTTTTATGAAAACATTGAAAGCTGTCTACCTAGTAACTGTCATTACCGGCTTGTTGACCGGTTTATCCTTGTCATCTTCCGCATCCGCCCAAGATATCTCAGGAACCTGGCACGGAAAACTGACTGTTCCCACCGGTTCGCTGACCCTTGTATTCCATATCAATCAGACAGGAGAAGGCACTTACATAACGACACTCGACAGCCCCGACCAGGGGGCTAACGGAATAAAGACGCAAACCACTTCGTTCAAAGATTCCATATTGACTGTGCAGACACCTGTTATCCACGCTTCTTACAAAGGAAAGCTGAGCAACGACCGTAGTATTAGCGGAACATTCACACAAGGCATTCCTTTGCCGTTGAATCTGGAAAAAGGAGAAGCAAGCCGCTCCAAACGCCCGCAGGAACCTCAGCCGCCTTTCTCTTACAAAAGCGAAGAAGTCACGGTAAGAAACGAACAGGACGGAATCAATCTCGCGGGAACATTCACTCTTCCCGAAAAAGGAACAAAATTTCCGGCGGTAGTCATGGTGACAGGAAGCGGTGCGCAGAACCGGGATGAGGAGATTATGGGACACAAGCCTTTCCTTGTCATCGCCGACTATCTGACGCGAAACGGCATCGCCGTATTGCGCTGCGACGACCGTGGCACAGCCGCCTCACAAGGCAACCATGCAACAGCTACCAACGAAGACTTTGCCAGAGATACGGAAGCTGCCATCCACTATCTGCGCGGCAGAAAAGAAATAAACACGAAAAAGATTGGAATCATCGGACATAGCGCAGGAGGAACCATCGCATTCATTGTGGCAGCCAATGATCCGTCAGTGGCATTTATCGTTTCATTGGCGGGAGCCGCCATCAAAGGAGACAGCCTGATGCTAAGGCAAGTGGAACTGATTTCTAAATCTCAGGGAATGCCGGATGCGCTTTGGCAAGGAACGAAACCGTCGCTGCGAAACAGGTATGCCATACTGCAACAAGCGGACAAGACAACGGATGAGCTCCAAAAGGAACTGTATGCAGACGTTACCAAAACCATGTCGTCCGAACAACTGAAAGACTTGAATACCGTACAGCAGATTTCCGCCCAGATACGTTCGATGACCTCGCCCTGGTATCTTCATTTTATGAGGTACGACCCGGCTAATGCCCTGAAGAATGTGAAATGTCCGGTACTCGCCCTAAACGGAGAAAAGGACATTCAAGTGGACGCGACTATGAACCTTACAGCCATCCAACAAAGAATCAGCGAAAACGGAAACAAAAATGTAACTGTAAAAGCCTATCCGAACCTGAACCATCTGTTGCAGACCTGCGAAAAAGGCACATTGGCCGAATACGGGCAACTGGAAGAAACCATCAGTCCGGAAGTATTGAAAGATATGACCGAGTGGATTCAGAAACAGTAAGGTGATCAGCAATACACTTTTTCGGACAACATTGCCTGGTAGTACATCCATCCCCTTGATTACATACATTGCATAAATTGACTTAAATCAAAATCTTTCCTACCGAACTCACCTTGGCCGATTTTGTTTTACCTTTGCACCCGCAAAAAAGAAGAAGGTAAAAAAGTAACAGGTATCAGGTATAGTTTGGTATGAAGAAAAGTCTGATTGCATTGGCGTTCGGCACCCTGGGATTGGGTATTGCCGAGTTTGTGATGATGGGAATTTTGCCCGACGTGGCAAAAGATTTAGGAATCAGTATCCCCGTTGCGGGACATTTCATTTCCGCCTATGCGTTGGGCGTCTGTGTGGGTGCACCCGTACTGACATTAGCCCGCAAATATCCTTTGAAACATATTCTGCTGGTACTGGTCACCCTGATTATGATAGGTAATATCTGTGCCGCTTTGTCACCCAACTACTGGGTATTGCTTGCCGCACGTTTCATCTCCGGACTTCCTCATGGAGCCTACTTCGGTGTCGGCTCTATTGTTGCCGAGCGACTGGCTGATAAAGGAAAAGGTTCGGAAGCTGTTTCGATTATGATTGCCGGAATGACCATCGCCAACCTCTTCGGCGTCCCATTGGGAACTTCCCTCAGCACTATGCTTTCCTGGCGTGCCACTTTCCTGTTGGTAGGCATTTGGGGAATCGTAATCATGTATTACATCTGGCGCTGGGTTCCCCACGTAGAAGGGTTGAAAGACACCGGCTTCAAGGGGCAATTCCGCTTCCTCAAAACTCCGGCCCCGTGGCTGATTCTGGGTGCCACAGCATTAAGCAACGGTGGTGTATTCTGCTGGTATAGCTATATCAATCCGATGCTGACAAACGTTTCCGGTTTCTCTGCCGAAAGCATTACTCCTCTGATGATTCTTGCCGGATTCGGTATGGTCATGGGGAATCTTATCAGCGGACGTCTCTCCGACCGTTACACACCGGGAAAGGTAGGAACTGTCGCACAAGCGCTCATCTGTATTATGCTACTCCTCCTATTCTTCCTTTCACCTTATAAATGGGCAGCCGCTCTACTGATGTGCCTTTGTACGGCAGGATTATTTGCCGTATCCAGTCCGGAACAAGTATTAATTATCCGTGTGGCAAAAGGCGGAGAGATGCTGGGAGCTGCCAGCGTGCAGGTTGCATTCAACCTGGGAAATGCCATCGGCGCATATGCAGGAGGACTGGCTATCAGCGAAGGCTATCGTTATCCTGCGCTTACAGGGGTTCCTTTCGCACTGATCGGATTTATTTTATTCCTGATTTTCTATAAGAAATATCAGTTCAATCCCAATTATCTTTAAGAGTTTTTGAGGGAGAGATATAAAGTTTCATCCTATAATAAATAGCAATATCTTTTAAAATTATTATCCTTGTGAAGTATATTAGCTGGGTTGAGTATAAAAAGTACTTCGATGACTTTGAGTTTTCACTGCACTCTATTAGAAATTCCACTGCACTGAACTAGAATTTTCTATGCACTCGGGTAGTTGTCCCCTTGCAAGGGGACCATTGTCATCTTACAAGAGGACTAATGTCACCTTACAACAGGACATTTGTCACTTTACAAGATGACAACTACAGAATTACGGACGGAAAATCTTTAAAGATACAAAAATAATTAGAGAAAAGCAAGTAGGCGGAACTTTATTGATTATAGAAAGAAAATAATCTCCAAATTACAGTTATCGTATATATAATGTTTATATTTGTCCGAAATAGCTATTGCATCTTTGTCCGCTATGAAAACAAAAAGCATTTTATACGCCATCATGAGCCTTCTCCTGTCAACCTTTTGGGCAGAGAGTGCCGCCAAAAACCCTTATTACTATTTCCGTACGCTGGACATCAAGGACGGACTTTCACATAATACGGTGAACACCATTCTGCAAGACCGGCAAGGATTCATGTGGTTTGGCACGAAAGACGGGCTGAACCAATATGACGGTCTCGTATTCCGTACTTTTCAGAAAGAGAACTCTTCTTTGGGCAACAACTTTATCACTGCCCTACACGAGGATGCCGAAGGAAATATATGGGTAGGGACTGATACGGGCGTCTACATCTATAACCCCCGATTAGAGAAATTCACCCCGTTCGACATTCCCATCGAAGGTACCGGTGAGACCATCAGCCGTACCATAACGTGGATAGATTCCGACCCGCAAAAAGACGTATGGATTTCGTCCGATTCCCAAGGGCTTTTCCACTACGACATAAAGAAGAACAGCTTGAAGGAGTATTCCGCAAAAATAGGAAAAGGAGCGCTTAACATCACCCGCTTCTGGTTCGGAGACAACGAATTGTGGGTGAACCGCTACGAGGACAACCTGTATCATTCGGAAGACGCCGCCCGCTTCACCGTTTTCCGGGATGCCGAAGGCGAAGAGCCTTTCAAAGGAGCTATCATCACCACCTGTGTCAAAGGACTGCACAATTGCATCTATATAGGTTCGTCCAACGGCCTGGCAGAAATCAACCTGACCACCCGCAAGGTGCGCCGCCTGTTAAACGACTACGTACGCAACATCTGCCTGCGTTCGGATACGGAGCTATGGGTAGGTACGGAACAAGGCATCTACATCTACAACTTGGAAACCGACAAATATATCCACCTCACCACCTCGGAGTCCGACGACCGCTACGCATTATCCGACAACGCCATCTACACCATCTTCAAAGACCGTGAAGGCGGAATGTGGATAGGCTCATACTTCGGTGGCGTCAACTATTATCCTCACCAATATACTTACTTCGAAAAGTATTATCCCCGGGACGACATGCGATACTTGGGACACCGCATCCGTGAATTCTGCGGAAGCAATGACGGGACGATATGGTTCGGCACAGAAGACAAGGGACTTTTCCATTTCAATCCCGCCGACGGTACAGTCACGCCTTTCCACCACCCTGCCCTGTACCACAACATTCACGGATTATGTATCGACGGTGATTACCTGTGGGCAGGTACTTTTGCCGGCGGACTGAACCGTATCCATCTTCGCACCCGGGAAGTACGGCACTACGAAAAGGGCGAAGCATCCAATACCCTCAATGCCGACAACATATTCTCAATCTATAAAAGTAGCACCGGCGAATTATGGATAGGCACGACCTCGGGGCTGATGCGTTACAACCGAAAGACGGATGACTTCACACGCATCCCCGAAATGAACAAAATCTTTGTGTACAATATACTGGAAGACTGCCACGGCAAACTGTGGCTGGCTACCTATTCCGACGGCGTGTTCTGCTACGACCTGCCACAAGACAAATGGAAACAGTACACCCGAAACCCCGATAATCCGAACTCTCTACCCTATAACAAGTGTATATAATAATCGAAAAGTATACCAGATAATAATTGAAAAGTAGTCCACTAGTTTCGTTATGCAAAGGATATAATTCTTTTATTTTTGTGATACATATCTCCTCATGTTTTGTGTTTCTTTAACTCTATATGATTGTCCGCTCATGTTCACCAGATGTGCTTTATGGGTTAGTCTGTCTACCATTGCAGCGACTAGAACTTTATCTTTTACAATTTCTCCCCATCTGTCAAAAGATAGATTTGTGGTAATGATTGTCGCTTTTTTCCCGGCTCTGAGTGATAGGTGGTTAAACAATAGTTCTCCTCCTTCCTTATCACAACTTACATATCCAAATTCATCACAAATGACCATATCATACTTTTCAAACCTGAGTTCGAGTTGTCTTAGACTCTTCTGTGACCTACATTCCCTTATTTGTGTTAGCAGATGCGGTACAGATGTAAAAAAGACCGTATATCCTTCCATGCACGCCTTGATCCCCAATGCGGTGGCTATATGTGTCTTTCCTGTTCCCGGATTTCCATATAACACCACGTTTCTTCCTTCTTTAACAAATTCAAGTGTTTCCAGTTCAGGTATGACCATCTGTGCGTCTTTAGGCAAATCCTCTCTTATGAGCTCCTGCAAATACTTCATCTGCGGGAATCCGGCTATCCTTACCCGTTGTTTTCTTCGTTTCTCTACCCTTATTTCCATTTCCTTTTCCAGTATGCGTGCAATCAATGTCCTGCATCCCCAGTTCTCCTGCGTTGCCAATGTGATAAAGTCCTCCAGTTCGTTCTGTAGAACATTTATTTTAAGTTCTCTGGCATAGTCTGTAATCATTTCTTTTTCTGACAAGTAGTCCATAACAATATTTTTTTAGTTTAAAGAATCTATTTGAGTTAAAGCCTGTGTGCTGTCCATCATCCTGGTCAGGTCCACAAGGATCCCCATTGCCGCATCCTCTATCTGCCGTGATTGCTGTCGGTGCTCCGGAGCAGGCACATTTTCCCCATTTCCATCCTGCGGCTCATTATTAGCGTGCATAAAGGCTTTAATCTGGTCTGCCGATACCTTGTGTACTCCACGCAGTCTCAAAGCCTCATAGGAACGTATGATATCCTTGTCTGTAAATCCATTCTCTGCGGCATACTGTATTAACAGAACAAAGTCCCTTCCATTATCCTGGAAATGTATCTGGAAGAGTTCCTGTATCTTAGCGGGCATCTGCATGAGTGCCAACGATCCTTGTACCGCCCCCGGCTTGCGCAGCAGGGTGCGAGCGTAATGCTCCAACTGTATTTTCCAGTCTGCCACGCCATACACACGTTCATGCGCTGCCACCTTCACCTGCCCATGGAAGATAACAACCTTCTCGCTGTATATCTTGACAGAAACCGTTTTCCCCACTAATGTGTCGGGAACGGAGTAATGGATGTTCTTCATACAGATAGTAGACCACTTATCAACTTTATAATCCTCCATTTAAAAGCATCCCATCTCGTTTATATGTGGCTGCAAGGCTGCCAGATCAGCCGCGAGCGACTCTACCTTGTCCAAGGTGGAGATACTTCCGGCTTGTGTGTTAAGTCCTTCACATACCTCTTGCAGGTGTTTGCCGGCTTCTTCTACCGAGTCGAAATCCATCTTCATACAGAACGCCTTGCGCCTGACATACTCCACGCTACGTTCCACATGTCCTTTTTCCCATCCGGCACGTGCGTTGCAAAAGCGGAAATCAAACCGGTAAAAGGCGCACATACGGCTCAAAGCCTCCGTGGGAGTCTTATCTGTCCCTACGAAGTCCTTGACCGCCACACGCATATTGTCATATACCATGACATAGGGAACTCCCTTGACCTGGCGGAAGAAATTACGGTGTGATTCCATAAAGGCCAGCGTATTCTGATGACGGAACAGATAGGCATAACGCCCATTGCTGTGACTAAAAGTAAACACAGCCAGAAAGAAACGCTGAAGCTTACCATGTATGCGGAGTTTTACCTCTCCCCAGTCGAACTCGCAGTTCTCTCCCGGGATATAGTACTGCCGGATAAAAGCCTCTTCCCGTTTACGGGACTTTTGAGTATCAATCCCCGTGATATACTTGCATACGCTCGGATAGCTGACTGAGAATCCTCGTGAAAGAAGAAGATTGTGAATATCCTTCTTTAACATACATTGCTTCTTTAGACCACTGGCACGTTTGCTGGCATTTTTAGCTAAGCAATCATCTATAATGGATTGTACCTGTCCTGTGATTACTCTACGGCTACGTTTAGAGCTATCATACCGGGGCGCAGTAGTCAAAATTGTCTCTAAACTTACTGAAGGAGTATCAGAAGACAATGTACTCTCATACTCCTGGATTACCTTATGTACCGTTTTACGGCTGATGTCCAGTTCGCGGGCAATGGCACGTTTGCTGAGCCCACGACTTCTATACAAATGAATTATGGTTTGTTTATCCACCATGGTTATCATGTTTATACTTCCTTATTGGTTGAACCACAAAGGAAGTGGTTATATTAATAAATCTTAATATAGAGCATGTAATTACGATAGGGAAATAGTAAAAAACAGACTCCATTTACTAACCTAGTGGTATACTTTTCAATTATTATGGTGGACTACTTTTGGGTTATTATTTACATTAGTATATTCTCAAAACAGCGAAAATAGAGAATCACGTAATTACAAATGCATGGCATTTTCCGGCTTTTCTTTACCAAACTGCGATTTATGTCCTTCTCCGATGATTAAATATTCCTTTTTTAAGAATCATCGTTTTTTAAGGGAGGCTATATAGTTTGGAATAGAGGTTGTGCTTAACAATAAAAACTGTAATAGTATACAGGAACAGCCAAATAAGATATTACCGGATTCTGACAAGATTAGGTAATGTCTTATTTTTATAATGGGGAAAATTGTTACCTTTGTATATATCTTATATTTACAATTAAGATTAAACCTAATTTTTCGCTTATGAAAATAGTTAAGGCTAGCTGCATCGTTATATTCATTACCGGACTATTAGCCGGAGTGTTCTTCTCATCCTCTGTTTCCGCCCAAGATATTTCGGGAACCTGGCACGGAAAACTTTCCATTCCCACCGGTTCATTGACTATTGTATTCCACATCAGTCAAACGGAACAAGGCGCTTATGTGACCACACTGGACAGTCCCGACCAGGGAGCCAACGGTATCAAGACACAGACTACTTCTTTCAATGATTCTACTTTAATTATCCAGATACCTATGATTCATGCTTCGTACAAAGGAAAGCTGAACAGTGATAACACAATCAACGGAACATTTACGCAAGGGATGCCCCTTCCGTTGAATTTGAAAAAGGGAGAAGCCAGCCGCCCCAAACGTCCGCAGGAGCCTCAACCGCCTTTCCCTTACAGAAGTGAAGAAGTCACCGTGAGGAATGAACGGGATGGAATTAACCTTGCCGGAACATTGACTCTTCCCGAAAAAGGAACTAAATTTCCGGCAGTGGTAATGGTGACGGGAAGCGGTGCGCAGAACAGGGATGAGGAAATCATGGGACACAAACCTTTCTTTGTCATCGCCGATTATCTGACCCGAAACGGAATTGCTGTGCTTAGATGTGATGACAGGGGCACTGCCGCTTCACAAGGTACTCACGCAACAGCTACCAATGAGGATTTTGCCACAGATACGGAAGCAATGGTGAATTATCTGCGCAGCAGAAAAGAAATAAATGCAAAGAAAATCGGAATTATCGGACATAGTGCAGGCGGAATCATTGCATTCATCGTTGCCAAAAAGGACCCATCCATTGCATTTGTCGTTTCATTGGCAGGAGCCGGCGTGAGAGGCGACAGTCTGATGCTGAAGCAGGTAGAGTTAATCTCTAAATCCCAGGGAATGCCGGATGCCGTCTGGCAAGGGATGAAGCCTTCGATACGGAACAGATATGCCATACTGCAACAAACAGACAAAACTCCCGAAGAGTTGCAGAAAGAACTGTATGCAGACGTTACAAAAACAATGTCTCCCGAACAATTGAAAGACCTGAATACCATCCAGCAACTATCCGCACAAATCAGTTCGATGACTTCTCCGTGGTATCTTCATTTTATGAGATATGACCCGGCCCAGGATTTGAAGAAACTAAAATGTCCGGTTCTGGCTCTGAACGGAGAAAAGGATATTCAAGTGGATGCCGCCATGAATCTTGCTGCCATTCAGGAAAGAATCACCGGAAATGGAAACAAAAATGTAACAGTCAAAGCCTATCCGAACTTAAATCACCTGTTTCAGACTTGCAAAAAAGGAACATTGGCCGAATACGGGCAGTTGGAAGAAACAATCAATCCGGAAGTCTTGAAAGATATCATTGAATGGATAAGGAAACAATAAGTCTCTTATTGACTAAAGGAATAAAATATTAATTTTTAATTGAAAGAGAAATGAGCACTCAAACAAATGATTTAAAGGAAATTATAAAGAAATGGATTATCAATATTGATAAAACAGAAGAACTACCTTCCGATATTGTGGCTTTGAGCTTCAATCTTTATGAACCATATGGTTTAGAATTGGTTGGAGCTACTTGGTTTGATGAAGAAGACGAAGATTGGGCATGTGATGAAGATTTTGAACCTACTCAACGGAGTTGTCCTGATTTTAAAATTTCAGATGATCTAGAATGGGAAGAAGTATTAGAGATTGTCACAGCTACTCTTAAAGCTCTAATCAAAGAACTTCCTGATTTAAGACTTTTCAAAGTCGAACATATAGCAGTTGGATTTGTGGATGGAGATCTGATAATTCTAAAATGATCCTTATTGATTATATACTTTTCAGGAAATATTTCTGAAACTCATATTTACTTTCTTTCCAATTCTTGCAAATATTTGCAAGAATTGGAAAGAAAGTAAATAGCTACAATTTACATATACTACATAAATCCCTCGTCATCAGTTTACACCAACATTGTCTAAATTGATTTAAATCAAAATCCATCTCATCGAACTCACCCTGAAAGATTTTGTTTTACCTTTACAGCCAAAACAAATAAGCGGCAAATAATAGCAAGGTAGTAAGGTAACAGGTATTAAGGTAAAGTTTTGTATGAAGAAGAGTCTTATTGCATTGGCGTTCGGCACACTAGGATTAGGTATTGCCGAATTTGTAATGATGGGAATTTTGCCCGATGTGGCAAAAGATTTAGGTATTAGTATTCCTACCGCAGGGCATTTCATTTCTGCTTATGCATTAGGCGTCTGTGTCGGTGCACCTGTATTAACATTGGCTCGCAAATATCCGCTAAAACATATTCTGTTAGTATTAGTTACCTTAATTATGATAGGTAATATCTGTGCGGCTATGGCTCCCAATTACTGGGTATTGCTCGCTGCCCGCTTTATTTCCGGTTTGCCTCATGGTGCATACTTCGGAGTAGGCTCTATTGTTGCAGAGAAACTGGCCGACAAGGGTAAAGGTTCGGAAGCCGTCTCCATCATGATTGCAGGAATGACCATTGCCAATCTGTTTGGCGTACCTTTGGGCACTTCCTTAAGTACCATGCTTTCCTGGCGTGCCACTTTCCTGCTGGTTGGTATCTGGGGAATTGTTATCCTATATTATATCTGGCGATGGGTTCCGCATGTAGAGGGTCTGAAGGATACCGGCTTTAAAGGACAATTCCGCTTTCTTAAAACTCCGGCTCCGTGGTTGATTCTTGGCGCTACGGCACTAGGTAATGGCGGTGTATTCTGCTGGTATAGCTACATCAATCCGATGCTTACCAATGTGTCCGGCTTCTCCGCTGAAAGCATTACGCCTTTAATGATCCTTGCCGGCTTCGGTATGGTGATGGGAAACCTGATTAGTGGACGTCTCTCCGACCGCTACACCCCCGGAAAAGTAGGAACTGCCGCTCAAGCACTTATCTGTATTATGTTATTGCTCATCTTCTTCCTTTCTCCCTATAAATGGGCAGCAGCCCTGTTGATGTGCCTTTGTACGGCAGGACTGTTCGCAGTATCCAGTCCGGAGCAGATATTAATTATCCGCGTATCAAAGGGAGGAGAAATGCTGGGAGCAGCCTGCGTGCAGGTTGCATTCAATCTCGGAAATGCCATCGGTGCTTATGCAGGCGGACTGGCTGTTAGTGGTGGATACCGTTATCCGGCTCTGGCGGGTGTACCATTTGCTCTAATTGGATTTACTTTATTCCTGATTTTCTATAAGAAATACCAAGCAAAATACTAAAGAGAATATTACTTGATTGAAAATATTGCCATACAAAGGAACTATTGGAATATATTCATTACATTTGCGCACATTCATTATAAATGATATTACATTGTCTAAACAAACAAGTATTCTAATAGAAAAACGATTATGGCCTCAAATTCTGAATCACCCAAACACAATAAAATAGAAAGTAAGCAACTCGGTTATGGCTTCACTTTTGTATTAATCGGGCTACTCGCATTAGTAACTGGAATTATTATACTTTCGATAGAAGTAATAATTGGTGCCATAGTTGGAATTATTATTGGTTTCATAATAATGTCTACAAGCAAAATAACAATAACCCCCAATAATACTTTGGAAAAGCAGCCCATACAAACAACCGCTACATTCAATGGAATCGATCAACCTTATTTTAATATTGTTCAAGACTGTAAGATAAACTATTTCTGTTTATTCAGAAACTAAACGATAATCCACGTCTAAAAGAAGAGGTTGACAATGCGATACATTTCCATTCTACCGGCAACCCCGCTGAAATACCATTTCCAGACTTGATTAATATGTTGATAACCGCAGATTTATTAAAGGTTTATCAGCAACTAGGTTATCGATTTGGAATAGATAGAAAGGAGAGCTTTGCCATCATCTATCTGTTTGCCCGCATATATGGCTTACAGAAAATCACATTCTCTAAATTGCCTGTTGCCTATGACCGTATTTCTAATAGTATTGCCGATTACCTCCCTCTCATTGAAAAAATAAATGCGGACAATATCAAATCGGACACTTTATTCATATTAGGTGCAATCATCAACAATATGGATAATGAAATAGGAAAACAATACCATTTACTTTTATATCGTTATGCATCTATTATTGCCAAAGCAGATGGAACCATTACAACAAAAGAAACCGATTTCCTGAAAAGCATCATGTCTCCCTGGAATAATGAAATCAGTAAAAGTGAGCTAGAATCTAATACGGCTACATACGTCAGCACACCCGAAAAGCAAGGAGGAATGGAGCAGCTAACTCAGTTGACCGGACTTGAACTAGTAAAAAATGATGTGGCTACATTAGTCAATTTTATCAAAATTCAGAAGGTACGTGCATCAAAAGGAATGAAAGCCCCCTCACTTTCATATCATTGTGTATTTATAGGGAATCCTGGAACAGGAAAGACTACCGTTGCACGAATTTTAGCCTGCATTTATAAAGAACTAGGTATCTTGGAGAAAGGACATTTAGTTGAAACCGATCGATCTGGCCTGGTCGCAGAATATGTAGGACAAACCGCTGTCAAAACAAATAAAATCATAGACTCTGCCATGGGTGGAATACTGTTTATTGATGAAGCTTATTCTTTGGTTACAAATTCAAGCAATGATTATGGAAAAGAAGCAATAGCAACACTGCTAAAACGAATGGAAGATGACAGAGAACGCCTGGTTGTTATTCTTGCCGGTTACACGCAAGAGATGAAAGAATTCATAGACTCAAATCCCGGACTACAATCGCGCTTCAACCGCTACATTGAGTTTAAGGATTACTCAGCAGAAGAACTATTACAGATATACCTTGGTAATCTGAAAAAGTATGAATATGTAATCACTGATGGAGCCATAGAGAAAATGAAACGGGTGATTAATAAAGCTATTATCAATAAAGACCACAATTTTGGAAATGCCCGTTGGGTTCGCAACATTTTTGAAAAAACATTGGAAATTCAAGCGAACCGTTTAGCGACGGACGGAAACATATCAAATGAATCGTTGACTACTATTACAGAGGATGATATAATTGAAAACGATTGAAACTTTTCACTAAGCCCAAAAATCGAAAGCGGGCATTTGATTCTTTATCGCATAAAAGAATCACCCTAATATAAATTTATTTTCAGTCGGCTTATAACAAAGCAAAACAGCTGACGCAATAGATATCGGAAGAAATGAACCAGCCCTATTTCTTTTTCTTTTGATACCGCAAAGGTATTATATCACAAGGGATTGAAATGACGTACTTTGTCCCAGATTAGCTTACTTTGTCTTACTTTCATCTAAAATGTATTTACTTTCATCTAGAATGATTTTACTTATGCACCGGACGATTTATCGTATATTTGGGATACGATAAGCATCTCAATGAACCATGAGCCTCTTGATAGCAAGTGCTGATTAGCTATAATGAAATCGGGATTAGCTATAATGAAATTGAGATTAGCTATAATGAAAATAAAAGCAGCTATAATGGGATTCTGTGCTATACATAGCATAGGAAGATAAACTGGCTGTGAGTTTTCTTTTTAATAGTGTACACGTGCGCAGACGCGAAAGAATATTCTTTTTATATGAAAAAAGCGTGTAATTGAGGTGGAGGGGGACCACCTCAATTACACGCTTTTTCTAATA
>OOBI01000354.1_pt1 | contig 45049 bp, 28 predicted proteins | sample 1671081 | NCBI WGS metagenome assembly OOBI01 (sample SAMN06348120, study PRJEB24527) | human gut metagenome | biome: human gut; feature: ankylosing spondylitis patient; material: feces | host: Homo sapiens | place: China | collected 2015-10 | reverse complement strand
GATCGGGCCCGGCGGGACTGGCCTGCGCCGACGTGCTCGTGCGCCTCGGCGTCGAGGTCCACGTCGTCGACCGCGCGCCCGTTGCGGGCGGACTGCTCTCCTTCGGGATCCCCGCCTTCAAGCTTTCGCGCGACGTCGTTCGTCACCGCGTGAAGCTCCTTGAAGACGCGGGCGTGCGCTTCGCGCCGGGACTCTCCGTCGGCAAGGACATCGCCTGGCGGGATCTTGTGAACGAATTCGACGCCGTCTTTGCGGGAACGGGAGCGGCCCGCCCCGTGACGCTCGACCTTCCGGGCGCGGAAAACCCCTCGGTCGTATCGGCCGACGTGTTCCTTCGCGCCGTCGCGGCAAAGGATTGGAAGCTCGACGAAGCGTCCTTCCCGATCGACGCCCTGCGGGGCCGCAGCGTTTCGGTCCTCGGGGGCGGCGACACGGCGCTCGACTGCGCGAGAACGGCCCTCTCTTTGGGCGCCGCATCGGTCACACTCGTGGCACGGCGCGCGAAAGACGCCTTGCGGGCCCGTCCCTCGGACCTCGCGCTGGCCGAGAGAGAGGGCGTGCGTCTTCTCTGCGCACGCACGGTTTTGGCCCTCTCGATCTCGTCCGATGGGACGCTCGAGGGTCTCGCTTTGCAAAACACCGCCAACCCCGGCGAGCCGACGGAAACGCTCCCGGCGGACGTCGTGATCGTCGCCTACGGATTCCGCTGCGCGCCCGACGAAGAGCTCCGGAAACTCGGCGTCGCCTACGACGAAGCCGGGCGCATCGTGACCGACGCCGAAGGCCGGACGGCGCTCGCGAAACTCTGGGCCGGCGGCGACGCGGTGCGCGGAGCCGCACTGGTCAGTTGGGCGCTCGCCGACGGCCGGCGTGCGGGCTTCTCGATCGCGGCCGCAATCGGCGTTCTTCGCTGACGCGCGGAACTCCTCCCTTCCGAAAAGAAGGTCCGAGGCAACGAGGCTTCGGACCTTTTTTCTGCTTTTCGTCCGGTCAGTCGGCGGGACGGGCGCTCTGTTTTGTCGACCGGTTGAGCCCCTTCCACCCCTCGCGGGTGACGATCCGCAAGGCGTTCCCGGCGTATCCCGTGAACCATTCCGCGAAGGCCCGCAGTCGGGGTGAGCGCTCCTCGTCTTCCGTGCGCGTCACGACGCACATGTGCCAGGGAGCGCGTTCCCAGCCTCGCAACACGGGCACCACCCGCCCCGCGCGGATTTCCTCCACCACGTGGCCGAGAAAGAGGTCGACCGTAATGCCGCGGTGATTGAGGAGCAGTCTTTTGAGCGTCACCTGGTCGCTCGCAAAGAACGCGTCGCGCCACTGGAGAGGAGCGGACGCGACCCCGTTTCGGTGAAGCACCGTCGTATCGCGCACGTTGACCGAATGATGAAGAAGGCCGATGTGCGCGGAGAGATCCTCGATGCTCTCGGGCGTTCCGTGTTTTTCGAGATATTCGGGCGTGGTGAGCGGCACGGTCGACGACGTGTGCAGATGACGGAACATGAGCCCGGAATCGTCGATCGGCAGATGGTTGACGACGGCGACGTCCACTTCATACTTGTGGAGTTCCTCCGGCCGGATCTCGCCCAAAAGGGAAAAAATCGTCCCGGGGTGATCCGTCGAGTAGGCGCAGAGATGATCCGCAAAGAAGTCCCGGGAGAGCTCCTCGGGCGCCGAAAAGCGGATGCGGAAGGCTTCGTCCTTTTGTTCGTTTTCCGAGCGCAGAGCCCGAAAACCGTTGATGAGGGGCTCGACCCTGCGCACGAGTTCGAGACACTGCGGCGTCGCCCGCATGGGGCGGCGCGTCTTGTCGAAGCACTCGAATCCGAGCGCCCCCTCGAGGTCGGCGAGAAGACGCGAAACGCGCGTGATTTCCATGTCGAGAACGAGCGCGGTACGCGTAACGCTCCCCGTTTTGCTCGCCACGACGAGCGCTTCCCAGGCGGTGAGGTTTTCAAGCGGAGTCATTGGGCAGCGAAGGTGATGGAAGTTGACGCCTCCAATTATCCGACGTCGCCCTCCGCCGCGTGTTCCGGGCTTTTCCCGAGAGAGGCGCCGCTTCCGAACGACGTACGTTCGTAATCTTTCCGCCTGCTTTTCCTCTCTCATAAACGAAGACAATCGCCTCGATTGTCGGTCGAACTATATCCGGCATCAAAATTCGGTATTGGCGGAGAATAGCGGTCGTTTATAAAATGAAACCGGTCGATTGAACTACTTCTATCGACCGACTCTTTGCAGAACCAAGCACCGTTACGAGAGGACTCCATGAAAAAGACCCTTGCCGCGCTTACGCTGGCCGCGCTTTTCAGCGCCGCCCCCGCGACGTTTGCCGCCGAACCCGTCGACCCCATCGAACCCGTCAAGATTGAAAATCCCGCTTTGGTGGAGTTGGGCAAGATGCTCTACTTCGAACCGCGTCTTTCCCGCTCGGGCTTCATCTCCTGCAACTCCTGCCACAATCTCGCCACGGGCGGCGTCGATAACCTGAAGACTTCGATCGGCGACCGCTGGGCGCAGGGGCCGATCAATTCGCCGACGGTTCTCAACTCCTACGGTCAGATCGCCCAGTTCTGGGACGGCCGCGCCAAGACCCTTGCCGAACAGGCTGCGGGCCCCATCGCCAATCCTTTGGAAATGGCGTCGACCCATGAGCTCGCCGTCGAAGTGATCGCATCGATCCCGGGCTACGGCAAGTACTTCCAGGCCGCCTTCGGCGACGACAAGGTCGACATCAAGCGCATCACGGACGCCATCGCCGAGTTCGAACGCACGCTCGTGACGCCGAACGACCGCTTCGACCAGTGGCTCAAGGGCGACAAGGACGCCATCACCAAGTTCGAACTCGAAGGCTATCAGCTCTTCAAGGCCTCGGGCTGCACGATCTGCCACAACGGCGCACAGTTGGGCGGTCAGTCCTTCCAGAAGATGGGCGTCGTGCGTCCCTACGAAACGACGAACACCGCCGAAGGCGTCAAGGCCATTTCCGGGCGCGACCAGGACCGCATGAGCTTCAAGGTTCCGGTGCTGCGCAACATCGAACTCACCTATCCGTACTTCCACGACGGCGAAGCGGCGACCCTTGAGAAGGCCGTCGAGGTGATGGGCGACATCCAGCTCGGCAAGCGCTACACCGAAGAGGAAACCGCGAAGATCGTGGCGTTCCTGAAGACCCTCACGGGCGAGCAGCCCAAGATCGTCTACCCGATTCTTCCGCCCAACGGTCCGAAGACCCCGGCCTTCAATCCCTGGGCGCCGGCCGAAGCCAAGAAGTAATCGACTGTCCGCAATTTCCGGGGGCGGCGCCGCAGGGCGCCGCCCTTCGTATTTCCGCTTTCCTCAATCCTCGGCCCTGCAGCGAGGCCGAAAGAGCGTCTTTCTCCGCTTACGGGAACCGCCGCAGGATCCGAGCCTCCACGCCCGCTCCCCGCAGGACGCCGAAGCTCGCCCCGGCATCGAGCCCGAGCTCCCATTCTGCGCTCCGGAAACGGCCGCCCGCCGTTACGAGCGCGCGCCAACCGTCGAGGTCATTTTCGGGCAGATCGAATCTGCCGGCGCCGTCTCGCGCCCGACCCCGAGCCTCGGCATGAAACACTCGTTCCACGGCGCCCTCAAAGCGCGGGGACCATCCGAAGGAAGTGTCGCGGGAGAGCTGCGTTCCGAAACGCAGGCGGTGGGCCGAGAAAGCCGAAAGCCGCAGGTCGGCCTCCCGCCCCACGCCGACAAGGTTGCCCTGAACGCGTGCGGACGAGTCGGCCATGCCGTCGAAGAAATAGGCGGCCTGCGTTCGGAGAGCCCAGGGGCCCGCCGCCGCGTCATGGCGCAGACCCGCGAAAAACCCCCAGTAAGGAACCGCATCCGTCCGGCGCGACGCACCCGCGGTACCCGACACGCTGAAGCGGTCGTGGAGCACGCCTCCCTTGGCGTACCCGGCAATCGTCCAGGCGGAGCCCGACGTCGTCCTCGAACCGAAGCCGAAGCGCTCGTACTGTCAAATGGCCGCTTCGAGCGGTCCCGCCGTCCACAGGATCAGCGTTTTGTACCCGGCCTCCTGCGCCCTGGCGAGGAGCGCCTCCATCAGAGCACGCCCGATCCCCTGCCGGCGACGGATCGTCTGTTTCGCAGAGCATCACGGATCCCGCAGGTTCCCCTTCGACCGCCGCGATCCAAAGGCCTTCCCGGCCGTTTTCGGGCCGCCTCGGATGTCGAGCGCAATCTCTTTGGCGTAGGTGACGAAGGCCGGTCCCCACCCGTATTCTTCGGCGTAGAGGCGCTCGTGCAGATCGGCGACGTACTTTTCTTCGCCGGGACGATAGGTGCGAATGACGGCGGTCATGACAAAACTCCGGAAGACCAAAAGTTCTTCCGTCATCCTCCCTCAGTCCGAACGGATCGAAAGCCCTCCTAAGGAAGACGACGTATCGAAGCAGCCCGCCCTCCGCAAAAACGAAACTCCCGGCACCTTCGCGCCGAGAGTTCCGAACCTCACCCGAGAGACTTCGGGGCTTTTCGTTTTTGGATCAGACCGTGTGCCACGCATGCACCGGCCAGCCCATTTCCTTCGCCTTTTCAAGGAGCACCGGATCGGGATCCACCACTTCCGTGGCGCCCGCGTAGAGAGCAAGCGGCAGGTCGTTGCGGCTGTCCGTAAAGAACAGCATGTCTTCGGGCTTCAATCCGTAGCGCGCGAGGACTTCCTGCACGCGCTCCACCTTCCCTTCCCGGAAGGAGGGAATCCCGTCGATTTCGTTCGTGATGCGGCCCTTGTCGTCCGTCACCATGTCGATCCCGATCACGTTGTCGCCGGGCACGCCGAGACGCTCGGCGATGGGTTTGACGATGTAGGTGCAGGTGGCCGAGATGATCTGCACGGGAATGCCGAGGGCCTTCGCGCGTTCGATGCGCTCGAGCCCTTCGCGGTAGAAGTGCGGACGGATCCGGCGTTCGGCGAAGTCGTTCAAAAGTTCGTCGAGGCGCTCGGGATCGATTCCGTAGACCGCGGGCGTCACGGCGCGCAGATAGGCCGCGATGTCGAGCGTTCCCTTGTGGTACTCGGCCACCATGCGGTCGTTCTCTTCCTTGTAGAAGGGATCGGTGACGACCCCCTCTTCATAGAGATAGTCGATCCAGAGCTGCGAAGAGTCGCAGGCGATGAGCGTGTTGTCCAAGTCGAAGACGACGAGCTTCGGGGGATGTTCCGGAGAAAACAGCATGAAAACCTCCTTTTATTATTTTCAGGGATAACCCTAAGGGTCAAGTATTGTACCAAGACTCTTCGAAGAGGTGCGCGAGCGTATCGAGTCCTCCCTTGCGGACGGCGACGTCCGCGGCTTGCGTGAGGACGGCCTTCGCGTGGTACGCAACCCCGAGCCCTGCGGCGCGCACCATGAGAAGGTCGTTTGCGCCGTCCCCGGTCGCCATGGCGTTCTCGAGTCGGTCGCCCGCGACCGCCGTGAAGAGTTCCACGGCGCGGCGCTTTCCTTCGGCGTCGAGAATTTCTCCGCCCGCCGGTCCCGTCACCTCGCCCGTGAGGCGTCCGTCGCGAACCACCACTTCGTTCGTGAGCACCCCGTCGGCGCCGAGATGTTCGGCAACGTGGAGCGCGATCGGACGGAAACCGCCCGAAACGATCGTGGTCTTGACGCCGTGACCGCGCAGGAAAAGAAAGAGTTTCTCGACGCCCGGGTTGTAGCGGACGCCCTCGATCGTCTTCTGAAGCACGGATTCGGGCGCGCCCTTCAAAAGCGCGACGCGCAGCTTCAGATTTTCCGTAAAGGGAAGATGCCCCTCCATCGCGCGGCGCGTGATGTCGGCCACCTGTTCGCCGACGCCGAAGCACGCCGCCATGTCGTCGATGCACTCGTTGTCGATCAAGGTGCTGTCCATGTCGAAGAAGGCGTGGCGGATCGTCTTGAGGGACGGAAGCGTTTCCAAAAAGAAGACGTCCCCTTCGATCGCGTCGGCGACGGCGCGAAGGGCCTTGCGGTCCGATTCCGCGTCGGGAAAAACGTCGAAGCGGATCGCCCCCGTTTGCCGACGCGGCTCGGGATAAACGTCAAGGCGAAGGGTTTCGGCTCCGGGGCCGGTCAAAATCGCAATCATGCTTGCATCCAAAGTGGTTGGCGGACCCTCAAGGCCCGAAAGAGAATTCTTCGCGCCGAAACGAATGCCTTCCGCTTCGGCGCACGTTCGAATTGTCGGCGGCCCGAAGGCCGCGGGGGGACCGCGCTTCTCAGGCGATGCGTCCGCCTTCGAGCACGTAGCGGTGCCCCGCGTAGTCGCGGCGCTTCAGGTACTGCGTGAAGTCGCCGCAGGAGAGCGTAATCGTTTCCGTGACGGCGCGCCCGCTCTTTGAGGCATTCTCTCGTACTTCGCCCACGGCTTCCCGAAGGAAGCGCCCCTTCGGGAGCGGCAGCTGCGCCTCGTCGTCGAGGAGATGCAGCGACATCATGATCGTCACCGCGAGGTCGTCGTGACCCGCGGGTTCGTCGTGACGCGCGGCGCCCGGGAACATCGTGCCCGCGGCTCCGAGAAGACACTTCACTTCCTGAGGAAGGAGCCCCCCGTGGTTGCCCGCCCCGAGAGGAAGTTCCTCCATCATGACGAGCGTTCCCTTTTCCGCGTCGCCCCGCCCTACGATGCGAAGGTCGGGGCCCCGGACGTGGTCCGAGAAGACGAGGGCTTCCGAAAGCGTTCCCGGAACGATCCCCTCGACGTCGGCCGAACCCTTCGAGACGGGCTGCGAGAAAACGAGTCCCACGTCGGGAGAGGCCATGAGGGCGTCGCGCGCGCGAACGAGGTTCGCCTGCGAGGCGTCCCGGAACCAGAGGCCCGCGGCGTAGGTCCCAACGGCGACCACGTCGGCCGATTCGGGATCGGCCCCGTTTCTCACGTCTTCGCCGCGAAGGACCGTAAAGCCCGCGTCGCGAAGCGGCCGGAGAAGATCCGCATGACGTTCCACGACGCCGTGGCCGTGGTCCGAGAGGACGACGAGCTGAATGCCTGCGTCCCGACCCTTCTCCTCCCACCAGGCGAGCACCTTGGCGAATTCGTCGTCGGCGCTCCGGCGGGCGGCTCGGGTGCGGTCGTCCCAGAGACCGAATTCGTGCGAGGAATGGTCGGGTTCGCCGTACCAGAGGACGGTGACGTCGCCGAGTCCGCGCGGGACTTCGTATTCGAAGAAAAGCTCCGTCAAAAGGGCGTTCCCGTCAAAGTCCGGGAACTTGAGCGGCACGGCCGCGAAGCGCTCGGCGATCGCACGGCCTTCGTCTTCGGGGACGATCGTCGTGAAGTCGTGCACGCAGAGATTCAGGTGCCCCGGGAACATCGCGGCTTCGTGATGCTGCAGACGGGTGCTTCCCGGCGAGTTCGCGCAGTAGACGCGAAGCGTGCGTCCGGCGCGCGCGAGGCGTTCGCCGAGGCTCGGAAGCGTGAAGAGCCCTTCTTCGCCGAGCGACTCGACCGACTTCACGCGAGAGCCCGCGAAGACCGCGTCTTCGCCCTTTTTGCCGCGGCGGAAAAAGGCGTTCGCGATGATTCCGTGCTCGTTCGGACGTCCGCCCGAGAAGATCGACGGATGGTTCACGTAGGTTTCGGTCGGGAAGGTCGAGAGGTAGTTCGTCCACTCGCGGTGACCGTCGAGAAAGGCCCGCAGGGCGGGCATGTCTTCCTTCGTCACGCAGTCGGGACGAAGACCGTCGAAGCCCACGAGCAAAAAGCGGGGCGAAGCGTGTTTCGTTTCTTTCGTCATGTTTTTCCTTCTCTTTCGCGCCCGACGCACGGGCGCGGTGAGAATCACGGGAAAATCGGCCGCGCGGGAGAACGCCCGCACCGGGCCGAAAGGGATAAATGTACGGCACGGCGTACGAAAGGATCCCGAAAACCCTTCGCGCCCGAAGCCCTCCCGGATTCACCGACGGGACGGCCACGGGCACGAGCGGGATCGCAGCGCCGAGCGCGGCAAACCGCAGGAGTGAACCCCGAAAGTCCCGTGCGCCCGAAGCCGCCCCCGGACATGAATGAACGGCTCCGGACGCACCGGGATTCGGTTTTGCGCTCTCCGGCGTCTTCGGTCAGCGGTTCTCCGGATCGAGCTTTTGCTGCACGTAGTCGCCGAGAATCGACATCGAGAGCGTGGCGAGGACGATCACGACGCCCGGAATCACGGCGATCCACCAGGCCGAGGTGAGGTAGTCGCGCCCGAAGCCGAGCATGGTGCCCAAGGAGCTCATCGGCGGCTGCACGCCGACGCCGAGGAACGACAAGGACGTTTCGAGCAGAATCATTCCGGGGAAGTTGAGCGTCATGTTGACGACGAGCGCCGAGGCGATGTTCGGGAGAATGTGCTTCAACCCGATGCGCCAGGTCGGAATCCCGAGGCCTTCCAGGGCGGAGGCGTAGCCTTCGGTGTAGGCCGAGCGCGCGAGGTTGCGCGTAAGCCGCGCGTAGCGGTCCCAGCCGTAGACCGTCATGATGACGACGATCACCGTGACGTCGGTGCCGAGAAAGGCGAGGATCGTCAAGGCCAGGATGATGAAGGGAAGACTCGCCGTGAAGTCGACCCCGGTGTTGACGAGGTCGTCGATGATCCCGCCGAAGCGGGCGGCGAGAAAGCCCAGAAGCGTCCCGACGATGGCGCCCAGAATCGTGCCGCAGACGGCGAGGATGAAGGAGAGGCGCAGCGAATAGAGAAGCCGCGAGAAGACGTCGCGTCCGAGTTCGTCCGTCCCGAAGGGATGCGCCCAGGAGGTGAACGGCATCACGAGACGTGCCGTGAGGTCCATGTCCTCGAGCCCGTAGGGAGCGATCCAGGGCGCGAGGAGTCCCGAGACGAAGAAGAAGATCAAAAGCGCGGCGCTTCCCGGCACGAGCCACCCGCCCGCGGGCTTCAGAAGTCGGCGCGTGGAAACTGCGGTGTTCGACATGAAGGTTCCTTGAAAGAATGGTTCGTGAAAGTTACGAGGCCTTGCGAAGGCGCGGATTGACGACGAGCGCGAGCAGATCCATGCAGAGGTTCGCCGTGATGAGCGACGCCCCCGTAGCCAGGACGATCATCTGCACGACCGGAATGTCGCGGTTCGCGACCGACTGCACGAGAAGTTTTCCCACGCCCGGCCACGAGAAGACGTTTTCCGTGATGACGGCGCCCGCAACGAGGGTGCCGAGGAAAAAGCCCAGAATCGTGAGGATCGAGAGCATGGCGTTCGGAAGCGCGTGAAGCCAGATGATGCGCTTTCGCGGAAGTCCGCGCATGCGCGCCGCCTTGACGCAGGGCAGGTTCATCGCCTCGATCATGGCGGAGCGGGCGTAGCGCGAGAAGATCGCCGCTTCGCTCGTCGCCATCGTGATCACCGGCATGATGTAGTGCCAGACGGTGGCGTTGCCGTAGGAAGGCAGAATGCCGAGCGTGATCGAGAAGATGAGAAGAAGGAGCACGCCCATGAAGAAGTTCGGGACGGCGTAGCCGAAGACGCTCACGAACATCATGGTCTTGTCGACCCAGGTGTTGCGGTAGAACGCCGCGACGACCCCCGAGGGGATGCCGATCAGAAGCGTCACGACCGCGGTCGGGATCATGAGGTGCAGCGTCGCGTCGAGGGCTTCGAGGAAGACGTCCTTGACGGGGAGGCCCGTGAGGTAGCTCTTCCCCATGTCGAGCTGCAGGAACTTTCCGATGTAGATAAAGAACTGCTCCCAGAGCGGGCGGTTGAGGCCCCATTGCTCGCGAAACGCGGCGATGGCGGCGGCGTCCGCGCCGTCGCCCAGCATGATGCGGGCGGGGTCGCCCGTGAGATGCAGCCCGAAGAAGACGCAGGCCGCGAGCAAAAAGAGCGTGAGGGCCGATCGGAAGACGATGCGGGCGATCAACGGGAACATTCGGTTTCCTCCATCTTTCCGAGAGACTTGAGGGCGTTTTCCGACGCCCAGCAGGCGATGCGGCGCTCCTCCCCCTTCACTTCCGCGAGTTCGGGAACTTCGCGCGTGCAGCGCTCGGTCGCCAAGGGACAGCGGTTTGCAAAGACGCAGCCTTCGGGGCGGTCGATCGGGCTCGGCATCGCGCCCTTCGGATAAAAGTGCACGACGGACGCGTCCGCCCCCGGGGTCGAGGCGAGGAGAAGTCTCGTGTAGGGGTGGAGCGGCCGGTGAAAGACGTCGTCCGTCTTTCCCGTCTCGACGATGCGCCCGAGGTACATGACGGTTACGCGGTCGCAGAGATAGCGCACGACGTTGAGGTTGTGCGACACGAAGAGCATCGACATGCGGGTCGCGCGCTTGAGGCGAAGAAGAAGCTCGAGCACCTGCGCCTGAATCGAAACGTCGAGCGACGCCACAGGTTCGTCGCAGGCGAGAAGCGCCGGACGAAGCGCCACGGCGCGCGCGATGGCGGCGCGCTGGAGCTGTCCGCCCGACATCGTGGCAGGGAGACGCGTCATGTGGTGTTCGGGCATCCCGACCGCCTTCAGAACCTTCGCCGCCTCCTTCCGGGCGTCCTCCTTCGAGAGACCGCGGTGAACCACGAGGGGTTCGGCGACCTGATCGATCACGGGCATGCGCGAGTCAAAGCACCCGTAGGGGTCCTGATAGATCATCTGAAGCGCCGGGCGCTGCTTGCGCCACTCGGGCGTGCGCGGTTCGGGGAGCTCTTCGTCCTTGAAGCGCACCGACCCTTCGGTCGGACGCTGATGACCCAGGACGAGGCGCGCGAGCGTCGATTTGCCGCAGCCCGATTCGCCCACGAGCCCCATTACTTCGCCCGCACGGATCTGAAGGTCGATGTCTTCGAGAACGTTCCAGGGCGTGAGTCGCCCGAAGAAGCCCTTTCGCGCGTAGTAGCAGTGGCGCTTCACGCGCACGTCGGAAATGACGGCGAAGTCCGTTTCCTGCGCGTCCCCGAAGGCGGCGTCCGCGAATTCCTCTTCGGGCTTCCTCTCGGCTTCGTGCGCGAGCGTGCAGCGGGACTGCCAGTGACCGTCGTCGAGCTTCTTCATCGCGTCGAAGGTCGTTCGGCAGCGCTCCGTCGCGCGGGCGCAGCGGCTCGCAAAGGGGCAGCCCTTCCCCAACTTGTCGGGCGGCGGGATTTCGCCCGGAATCGGCGTGAGCGATCCGCGCGTCGACGTCATGTCGGGCATCGCGTTCAAAAGCCCTTCCGTGTAGGGGTGCGCCGGATTCGGGATCACTTTTCCGACCGGTCCCTCTTCCAAAATGTTCCCCGCGTACATGACGGAGACGTCGTCGGCGACGTCGTGCGCGAGGTGAAGGTCGTGCGTGACGAGAAGCATCGACATCCCGCGCGCAAGCACGAGTTCGCGCAGTTCGGTCAAGAGTTCGCGCTGCACCACGACGTCCAGAGCCGTCGTCGGTTCGTCGGCGAGAAGAAGTTTCGGAGAGCCCACGAGAGCGAGCGCGATCATGATGCGCTGGCGCATGCCGCCCGAGAGCTGATGGGCGTAGGCGTCCATGCGCTTTTCGGGCGCCGTGATCCCGACCGTCTTCAGGTAGGAGAGCGCGATGTCGCGCAGGTCCGCCTCATGCGGCGTTCTGCCCGTACGGTAGTCGGGATGGCGGAAGCGGATGGTTTCGACGAGCTGCTCGCCGATCGTGCGCATGGGATTGAGGGCGCTCATGGCGTCCTGCACGACCATGCCGATTTCGGCGCCGCGGATCGCGCGGTATTCCTTTTCGGTGAGGCCCACGAGTTCGCGGTTTTCAAAGCGGATGCTTCCCGTCGTGCGGCTTTTGCGGCCGGCGAGACCCAGGATCGAGCGCGCGAGGACGCTCTTGCCCGAGCCCGACTCGCCGATCAGAGCGTGAATGACGCCCGGGCGCACGTCCAAATCGACGCCGTGGAGCACTTCCACGGCCCCGAAGGAGACGCGCAGATCCCGAACGCGCAAAAGGGACGACGGCGTGGCTTCGTTTGGGGTCATAGGGGTTTGGCGTAGGGAAAAAGGGCCCGGCGGGCGCTCTCGCCCTTCCCGGGCCCGGGGAGTGTCGGAATTACTGGAAGGAGAGGTTGTCGGCCGAGAGGTCGAGCGAGCCCTGCGTGCCCGGCGTCCAGTTCACGTTCTTCTGCTTCGCGTAGATCATCGGAAGCTGATAGAGCGGGCAGGCGTAGGGATCGTCCGCGAAGATCGCGAGCATCGTTTCCCAGGCCTTCTTGCGTTCGGCCGGATCCACCGAGTTTTCGAGGATCTTGCCCTGCTCCACGAACTTCGCGTAGGAAGGCGTGCTTTCACCGAAGAAGCCCATCGAAACCCAGGAGCTGCCCGGCTTCATGCGGCGCCAGAGCTGTGCGGCCGGATCCGGGAAGTAGGCCGAGAAGCTCGCGTTGTTGATCATGCGGTCCTTTCCGGCGGCTTCGACCTGCGTCCAGTTTTCCTTTACTTCGATCTTGACGTTGAGGCCCACGGCCTTCAACATGCCGGCGATCGCCTGCGAAACCGTCATTTCCTGCGTGTAGTAGCCCACCTGGATGCGCCAGACGATGGGTTCGCCCTTGTAGCCCGAAGCCTTGACGAGTTCCTTGGCCTTCGCGGGGTCGTAGAGCTTCTTGTCGGCGTCGGCGAGGTAGAGATCTCCGAAGGTCTTCGACTGGAAGCTGTTGGCGGCAACCGTCTGATTCGAGAAGAGCGCCTGCACGAGGAGGTCGCGGTCGATCGCGTGGAGGATCGCCCGACGGAGTTCCTTCTTCTGCATGACGGGGTTCGAGAGCACGTCGAAGACGAGGCCGTAGACGTTGTCGACGGGTCCCCCGACGACGTCGATCTTCGTTTCCTTCTGCAGCGTCTTTACCTGATCGGGCGGGACTTCGGTGATGAGGTCGAATTCGCCAGAGCGCAGACCCGCGACGCGGGCGGAGAGTTCCGGAACTTCCACGAAGACCACGTTGTCGGCCGGCGCCTTCTTGCCCCAGTAGCCGTCAAAGCGGGTGAGTTCGATGCGGTTCCCCGTCTTGAAGTCGACGATCTTGTAGGGACCCGTGCCGACGGGCTTCTTGATCCAGTTGTCCCAACCGCCCGCGGCTTCATAGGATTCCTTCGAAACGATTTCGGACATGCGCGCCGAGAAACGACGCTCGATGAGCGGATCGGCCGCCTTCATCGTGACCTGCACGGTGTAGTCGTCGATCTTCTTGATTTCCTTGATGCCGCCGAGGAATTCCCAGGCATGCGCACGGCCCGGGGCCTTTTCGCCCGAGAAGCGTTCGGGACCGAAGGAGAAGATCACGTCGTCGGCGGTAAAGGGCGTGCCGTCGTGGAAGACGACGCCCTGACGAAGCTTGAATTCCACCGTTTCGGGGGAGAGGCGCTTCCAGGATTCCGCAAGACCGGCGGAAAGAGCGCCCGTCTTCTGGTCGGCGTGCACGAGCGTTTCGTAGATCGAGTAGACGACGCGGTCGGTGGAATTGGAATTGAAGCCCTGCGGTTCGACCGTGGGGGGAAGCTGCGGCATGGCGATCACCATGCGTTCGGCCGAAGCGAAGGCGCAGGCGCCGCAGGCGGCGAGAAGCGTGGCGGCAACGATTTTCTTCATCTGCATGAGGGTTCTCCGAGAAGATGACTTCGGAGAAGGCCGCACAACGCCCTCTGCCGAATGTCCGTTTTACGTTGCCGAAATTATTTCGAACGGATTTGACACTTCCGTGACGGCTTCATGACATTTCGATGACGGGCAAACCGTGCGGCGCGAACCCGAACCCGGCGGTCTTTCGAACCATCCATCCTCTGCGCGCACCTTGCGGCCGAGGGCTTCGCGGAACATCTTGCCGAACTCGTCGGGAAAACGACGCGCGAGAAGGCGAGCCACAATTTTTTTTGAAATTTTGATGAACCCGCGTCGCTTCCTTTCGACTGGGCCGAGAGAAGAAAACCGTCTCGACCCTTGGGGTTAAGGAGATGCTCGCCTCCATACGCCGCACCTTTGCGTAGAAAACCTTCCTGTTCGCGACTCGCCGTACATCAACCACTTCGTCAGCAGTGGACAAATCACAACAAGAACGGAAATTGATTTTCCAGCTCCGTATAACCTATTTTTCCTTCACTCAATCCCTTGCAGACCCGTATTGACACGCCTTTCTTCAAATTAAGATCGATCTTTTTATAAGGGTTTACCCCCCCCCGTGCAACTCTTTTTTCTTCGATTGTTCCGTTTGTTGATCGCGCCTTCGGCGCACACAGCTTCTTCTACAACGAAACAAAGGTTGCCAAACATGCATTCCTTCCAGCTACTTTCCCGTTTTTCTCATGAAGGCTTGCGTCCCCTGGCGCTTGCCATCTTCAGCGCGGTGTTTTCACAAGGCGCCGTCGCGGAAGTTCTGACGGATGACTACGCATTCCAAGGTACCGAAGTACTTGAGGGCATTCGGGCGGAAAACGGCGCGGACATCACCGTGACCGGCGAAACCATCACATTCGGCGGAACGAATCCCGTTATCTACGCAACTACTTCGAATCGTCCCTCCAATACGGACCTCTCCACAATTACCATCGGTACCTCCGACACTCAGAACGTCAGCATTACTTCCGACGGCGCTTACGCCCTGCGGACGAACGGCGCAAACCTGACCATTCGCGGTGAAAACATTCTCCTCACTGCAGGAACCAACCCCGGTCCCGACGCCGGTCTCGTAGAAGCCATGCGTTTTGGCGGCTACGGCACGACCGCCATCGGTGGAGAAGAAACGAAGACGCTTTCGATTCACAACAATGTCGGCGACGGCGTTGTCGTCATGCCCTACGCGAAAGATGGCTCCAGTGTTGCCAACTCCGACGCTGTGGTGGATCTGACGGCCGACATCATCACCGTCAACGTTCGCGACAATGCATTCTGGGTACAGAACAACAGTACCGGCAACGAAGGACATTTCGCCAAACTCAACATCAACGCCGACGAACTTCACGTCACCGCCGCGACCGGCATCGTTTCGATGTCTCAAGGCGACGTTACGATCAATGCCGATACCTACCTCAACGCGTCGGCAGACGCCATCCTGGCGCGCGGCGATTCGAAAGTAAGCATCAACCCCGACGGAACGCACGTCGTCCAGATGAAGGGCGACATCAACTTCAACTATGACAAAGCAACCTCGGGCACCGGCGTCAACGCTGACATCCTTGTGCGCCTGTCAGGCGAAAGTTCATACTGGGAAGGCAACAGTTACGTTTCGTGGGGTTCCGGCCGCCCCTCCGACGAGGAAGGAAAATTCGCGGTCGACAATTTCACGCTCGACCTGTCGAACGGCGCCCAATGGGTCGCCACCACCATTGAGGCAAGCGACGGAGAAACGAGCGGAAGATTTTACACTGCCCTTAACGAACTCGTTCTCGACGACGGCGTCATTACGCTTTCCGAAACAGACACCCACATTCAGGTGGAAAATATGACCGGTACGGGCGGTACGGTGAATGTTGCCGCCGCCGCGATCGAAGAGGGTTTTGCCACGTCCTCCATCCAAATCGATCAGGCTGCAGCCGACGCCGCCCTTACCGTCAACCTTACTGGCGTCACGGCCGACGAAGTCAAATCCGCGGAAGCTCTGAGTACCATCGTCGAGGGCGCCGTAACGGGCGACGCCCAAGTTCGTCAAACGCGTACCGTTGCGGAAGGCGACATCATCGGTAAAATCACCCAGACCGTGGACGCCGAAGGCAATACGGTCTCTTCGAGCGTTGCCAAGAATACGAAGCTCGATGCCTTCGAAGGCGTCAATGCGGCAACCCTCATTGCCTGGCGAAACGAAATCAACCACCTCACGAAGCGTCTCGGCGACGTTCGCGACGGAGCCTCTTCGATGGGGGCCTGGGCACGCGTCTACGGCGGTGAAAGCACCTATTCCGACGCGGTCGACGTGGAAGTTGATCAAACGACGGTGCAAGTCGGTCTGGACGGACGCGTCGGCTCCTGGATCGTGGGCGGCGCCTTCAGTTATGCCAACGGCGACGCCGACATCACGAACGGCGAAGCCGACACCGACGGCTACACCTTCGCGCTCTACGGCACGCGCTTCTTTGAGTCGGGCGCCTATGTGGACGCCGTCGCCCGCGTCGGCCGCCTCTCGACCGACGTGACGGCGGGTGACATGAAGGGCAGTTATGACAACAACGCCTTCAGCCTCTCGGCCGAAGTCGGTCACAACTTCAAGTTCCTTGAACGTGCTTTCGTCGAACCTCAATTCGAACTTACCTACGGCTACGTCACGGGCGACGATTTCTCGCCCAAGGCCGGCGTCAAGATCGAACAGGACGACTTCCAGATGTTGATCGCCCGACTCGGCGCCCGCGCCGGTTGGCAGTTCGAACGCAATGCGGGCGGACTCTACGCGCAGGCCTCGGTCAACCACGACTTCTTGGGCGACGCCGACGGCGAAGCCTCCGAAGGCGCTCTGCACCAGGACCTCAACGCGGACCTCGGCGGCACGTGGTTTACCTACGGCGTCGGATTCCAGTTCCGTCCGACGGCCAAAACCGCCTTCTACGGCGAACTGGAACGTTCGACGGGCGGTGAAGTGAAGGATCATTACACCTTCAACGTAGGTGCCCGCTACGCCTGGTAAAAAACTTTGAGTCGTGAATGAGCGTCTCATAGTTCCAATTCAAAAAAGACGAAGGCCGCTCTTTTCTCATCGAGGAAGAGCGGCCTCCTTGCACCCAGCCTCCCCACCGGACATTCGGTCGTCACGAGAAATTCGTCGAATGCACCGAAAGGCCCGTGACGCGTACTTTCGTTCGCCCGGGTTTTGATACCGAGAACCCGGCTTGAGAAGACTATTACGACCGCATTGCAGCACGACACTCTCTTTTGCCCGGTACCGAAGCGCAGTCGGTCCGTCTTCTCGGAGTCATCCTTCTAGTCGGTGAATGAGATTGGCGATTTCCGCGGGCGAACGCACGCCGAGCTTCAGGTAGATCGTTGCCCGATGCACCTGGATCGTACGGTTTGCGATGCCGAGACGAGCCGCGATCACTTTGTTCGGCATGCCCTGCGCCAGGAAAGAAGCCACTTCTTTTTCCCGAGTCGTGAGCGTATTCCAACGCGCTTCGCGTTCCTTTCGATCGGCCGAGGCCGCCGAATCGGCTTCACACTTGCGCACGGCCTTCTCGATCGCCGCGAGCAATTTTTCTTCGTCGACGGGCTTCGGAATGAAGTCGCACGCTCCGTTTTGCACGGCCCGCACGGCCATTTCGATATTGCCGTGGGCGGACACGAAAATCAGCGGCAAACCGCAGGAACAGCGCATGAGTTCCTGCTGCAGCTCAAGCCCCGTCATACCGCCCGGAATCCGTACGTCGAGGACGATGCACCCCGTCACGGTGACGTCGTCCTCTTCAAGAAAGGCTTCCGCACTGGCATACGCCTTCGTCCTCCACCCTTCTCCTTCGAGCAGATAACAAAAAGACTCGCGTACGTCGGCATCGTCGTCGACGATTCGAATCACATGACGTGTTTTGTCGATCATGAAGCGGTCTCCCTTGAAGCGGTCTGAAGCGGATTCCACAAGAATACTTCGGCAGCGAGACCCTGCGGTTTGCGGGGGCGATAACAGAGCTTGCCGCCGTAGCTCTCGGCAATTCGCCGCACGATGCTGATCCCGAGTCCAAGCCCGTCGGACTTCGTGGTTTCAAAGAGCCTGCCGAGTCGCGCCACATCCTCGTCCGTCAGGGCGGGACCGTTGTCAAGAACGACGATTTTGGCTCCCTGCGGTCCCGTCGAGAGCGCCTCGAGAGAAACGCGAACCTCCGGATTTGCAACGCCGGCACAAGCATCCGCCGCATTTTTGACGAGATTCGTGACAATGAGTTCAATTTCCAGACGATCGGCGACGAGAACGACGCTCTCGGGCACGTCGCAGCAAAACCGAATTTTGCGGTCCGAAAAACGGGCCTTTCGCAACGACTCGACCGTCTGTTTGACAACGCTTGACAGGTCGAGTTCGGACCGATCGATTTTTGCCTTCGCGTATCCCCTCACATGCTCGATGACGGCATTCGACTGCTGATTGAGAGTACGGATCTTCTCGAGCACTCCCAAATAGGCGTCCCGATCGAATTCCCCCCGACGCAGGCGAGAAATGAGTCCTTTCGTGAAGAAACCGATCGCGGTCATGGGCTGACGAAGCTCGTGCGCCAACATCGACGAGAGCTGCTGCACCACGCCCTCGCGCTCGAGCCGCTCGATACGGGCGCTTTGTTCGCTTGCGGCGAACTGCATGCGGCGCTGCTCGTCCATGGCTTCCCGCAACTGAGCCGTACGCTTTCGCACCACCGCTTCGGTGCGAAGCGAATGTATGAAAACGCCCGCAATCACGATCGCCATCAATGCGATCGAAAACCGGTACTCATGGTAAAACCGGCTCACCGTCCACTCCCGCAGGTGGCGGTACGGCCCGAGGGCGAGGCCTTTGAGCAATTCGTCGACCCGGTTGAAGTCCGTCGCCACGCTCCAGACCGCCCGCTCCGTCCCCGAGGGCGGCATGGAAAAGAGTTCTCTTGTAATCGCCCTCATCGTGGCGGGATTGGCGCTCGGCATCGTGGCGATCGTAAGTCCCGGATAGGGGGCCGTCGTATGGAGACAGCGCAGCGAATCGGAGCGCGGCTGCAATACGCGGACCTCGTTGATGCCTGGGTAGTTCGTTTCAAGCAAATTTTCAAAGTAGCAGGCGCTCAAGACGCCCGCCTCCGATTCTCCGCGGATCACGCGGTCGACGACTTCGGAGAGCGGCATCCCGGTGAAGTGTACGTCGGAAAAGAATGACGCACCCCCGAGACCGCGCCGCTTCAATTCGTCCTCCACCATGCGCCACCCCGCATAAAAATCGTCCGCACCGGCCGCAATCGACCTGCCGCGCAAATCGTCCAGACGAAACAAGTCGTCGCGGCCGCGCCTCACGATGACGGTAGCCGCCGTACTTTCATTGGGATTTTTCTTTTTGTCGTCGACCAGCGTCGCCAGGTCTTTGGAACCCGCCGAGGCAAATTCCCGATAAAAACCAGAACTCGCGATGAAAAGATCGATTTCCCCTCCGAGTACGGCGTTGCGCAAAGACGTTTCCGAATGAGGAAGAATCACCAGCTGATTTCCGAACTGCGCCTTGAACCACTCGACCGTGTCGCTCAGGAGGGAGGATTCGGAATTGGGAAATGTGATGTAGGGAATGCCGAGTTTGACGGGCGTGGGCGAGTCGAAGGCGCCGGGCTTTGCCGCCACGGATACGTTGGGCGTGTCGAGATTGGTGCGGGGCTCCTCCGACGGCCATGCGAGCGAAGAAAGCACCGGGAGAAAAACGACGCAGAACGTCGCAACGCTGCGGTGAAATTGCACGACGATGAAAAGAAGCGGATTTTGGGGATTCGAAGAAGCGGGGGAGCGGACGTGCCGCTCCCCCCATGTTACGCCCTTCGTCTCCGGTCTTCAGCCCGGAGACGTCTCGACGGCTCAGGCTTTGGCGGCGCTTTCACCGGCGATGCGGCCGAACGTAAAGATGTCGGCGATGGCATTGCCGCCGACGCGGTTCGTACCGTGAATGCCTCCGGTGACTTCACCCGCGGCGTAGAGACCCGGAATCACCTTTCCTTCGCGGTCAAGCACGCGCGCCTGCGTGTCGATGCGAGCGCCGCCCATGGTGTGGTGACGGCACATCCCGAAGGGACCGATGTAGAAAGGCGCCTTGACGATCTTGTGCGAGAGCATCTTCGCCGTACGTCCCAGAGGATCCTTCTTCGAGTCGACCATCTTGTTGTACTCGTCAACGGTCTTCTTGAGTTCGTCGGCGGGAAGCTTCACCTTGGCGGCGAGCTCTTCGATCGTGTCCGCCCGGAAGAGCACGCCGTTCTTGAGCGCCGCTTCGTTCATCTCGTAATAGAACTTCTTGTGTTCTTCGTAGCCGTCCGTATCGGTCAGCTGGAAGACGGTCTGGTCGGTCTGCGCCAAAGTGGCGTCGCGAATTACGTCGCGGCGGTTGTCTTCGGCCACGTAGCGCTTCCCTTCCTTGTTGACGAAGATCGTAAATTCGATCGCCTGGAAGACGTCCGCCGTCGAAGTGTAGCCCGGCGCCGTCCAAGGAATGCACTGAATGTAGTCCATGCCGACGGCCAATCCGTTGACGTCCTGAATATAGCGAAGCACCTCGCCCGTCGAGCAGGGCTGATTCGTCGTGTTGAGCTTGGCGAGACGCGGATCGAAGAAACCGCACATTTCGGCGTTGGCCGCATAACCGCCGGCCGCCGCAACAACGCCCTTTACGGCGCGCCAGTTCTGTTTCTTACCGTTTACTTCCACCTCAACGCCCAGAACGCGCCCGGACGTCGGATTTTCACGAATGATGCCCGTCACCTTGTGACCGGGAAGAATTTCCAGACCGATTTTCTTGGCGTAGGCAATGCCCGCCTTGATGTAGTCGCTTCCGCTCTGTCCTTCCGGATTGCGGCAGCGCGGCCACAAACCGCCGTAAATCTGATAGATGCCGGGACGGAAGACGACGCCGATCTTCTTCAACCATTCCACGCTTTCGGGGGCGCGGCTCGTCAGAATCTCGACGAGTGCCGGATCGGCGCGGTAGTCGCCCGCCGCCAGCGTCTGTTCGGCATGAAGTTTGGGAGAATCCTCTACGCCGGCCGCCTTGGAATCCTCGGCGACGGCGGCATTCATCCCGCCGCCCGAAACCATGGTGTTGCCTCCGGGAAACGCCATTTTTTCGAGCACGATCGTCTTGGCGCCGAGCTCTTTGGCCGTGATGCCCGCGGCCAATCCGGCCCCGCCCGCACCGATCACGATGACGTCCCACGTCTGATCCCACTTCTGCGGAATACTGCAGAGATCGGCGGCTTTGGCGGTCAACGCGACGGAACCGACGGACGCCGCCACGGCGCCCGACAACAGACTGCGACGAGAGATTTGCATAACTACGCTCCTTTTTCTTTGGCGATAAACGGTTCGGGCACTCGACCCGAACCTCCTTTTCCGCGGACTATTCTCGATCGTTCGGCGCAAAAGCGTAATACCGAGTGTTGTCTAGTAACTTTTCGGTATTGCATCTTCCGCCGAATCGTCTGCAGTCCCTGCCGTTTCTCCTGCTCGGTCGAATCTTGAAACACGCTCTTGCAGGATGCTCCGTGCCTTCCGCAGGTCAGCCCTCTCCCACCACAGATCCCGAAACGTACTTTTTTCCCGCAAATGCGATCTTCTCTTGTAAATTCTTTCATTCCGAAAAATCTTCTTTCAATTCAAGAGAATATATCATTAAAAGAACCTCCACTCAACCGATTAAAAAAAATAAATAACGAAAAAGCATAACAGTATTCGATCAAAATACAATCAACACCACGGAAATCGTTTCAAAAAATACCTCATCCGCAAAACAAAAAGACAACCACCCCAAAAAAAATTCTTTCACCGTCAACGAGAACACTTTGTCCCGTAAAACGCAGTCTTCCTCTTTCGTGGAGGCGGGAGGACTCGCTTCGTTCCCGACGCCTTGCGTCAAGCCCTTTCCATCCCGCGAACACGTGATGCGTCGCATGCTCTTCTCGGGAGAGCCCTACGGAAGACTGGCAAGCGCCGATTATCCAGAACTCTCGATCCATCGCATTGTAAAGATCAAATCCCCTGTTCATTCCACCCTTTTAAGCCTATAATCGGTCCCATATTTTCCTCCTGCACTAACCCAAAAGGATTCAACAATGCTCAATCGAAATAAAAAGACTGCCGGACAAATACTCCCCGCCCCCCGCATTTTTGCTCCCGTAGCTGCAGCCTTGTTGGCCGCCTACGGCTCCGCGGCGTCGGCGGAGTATGTGCTCAAGGACGGCGTATCCCTCACAGGTAATGATCCCGCCGTCGACATCTATGAAACCGCTCTGGATCTGACGCTCAAAAACCCCAACGGCGCCGCTTTGGACAAAATCACCGTCAAGGCGCTTGAAACTGCGGACTTCACTTTTGAAAGCAACAACGGATCCTTGAAAGACGTCGTCATTCAAGGTTTCAACGGAACCGGAACGCTGTCCATTTCGAACAACCAAGGAAACGCACTCGAGTCAAACTATTCCATCTCGGGCTTTGATACCGTCAACATTACGAGCACCGGAGCATACACCTACGCACTTCGCGGAATCGGAAACAATTCAATACAAGGAAAAAACATTTCCGTCATTTCCGACAACAATGCAATTCGTTTCATTCAAAATGAAAACGCCTCTCTCAAAATTGAAAATTTCGACACCCTCACGCTGACCTCCAAAACGGCCGCCGCCATTAAAGTAGATACTGAGAGCGGTTATTCCTCCGACTTAAAGATCATCGGCAACGAAAACAGCACCATCAACATTCAAAGTCTGGAGACCCCCGCAATCGACATCGGTACGAGTCTGAGCGCCAAAGCCCGCACCGAAATTCAAGGTCGGTACGTCAACATCCAGGGGGCAGGCAAATCCAATGTCAACCAATATGGACAGCTCTTTATCACTGCCGACGAGATCAATTTCGTCAACACCGAACTCAAAGAATCCAGTTCCGTCCTCGTAACCGACGCCCACTCCACCGTCGTGTTCGACGCCCCGAAAGTAACCGCCAACGATAATCTCAAACTCAACGGTCACGTCACTCTCGGACAATCTGGTCAAACCACCACGGTTGAATTGAAAAACGGCGCCTCCTTCGTCGCAGGCTACCTCGGCGGAGGCGACCTCCAATTTCACTTTGACGAATTGGAGGCCAACAAAAAATATTTCGAGATCAATTACGTATTTAACCCTCAAGAGGAGCAACTGACCGCCGATTCCGTAACGATTCAATTTGCCGCCAAAGCGCTCGACACCCTGAGCGACCAGGAAGCCTTTTCCCGGCTTCATGACGCCGTTGCACTTCGTGAATCCATGGAGAACGACGGACAGTCCGACGTTACGGTGTTGGGTCTCGGCACGACCCGTACCCTGCTCACCGACGAAAACGGTCGGTGGAATCGAGTGGTCGCTTCCGACATTACGCAGCAAACCATCGATCTTGCGTCGGAATCCCTCGTTGCCTGGCGCAACGAGACGACCACCATTACCGATCGCCTGGCCGCGCTGCGGGGAAATACTGCGGACTTCGGTACGTGGGTTCGCTGGAACGGCGGCGCCTACAAGTATGACGACCGCAACATGAAGAACGAATTCAACACGATCGAAGCGGGCGGCGACGTCAAAGTCGGCGACAGTTGGATTCTCGGCGCATCCTTCTCCTATACCGAAGGCGACGGCACGCTCGATGCCGGAACGGCCGATTCCGACACCTATGCCGGAGCCCTCTACGCCCTTTGGACCGGACGGAAGGGATCCTTCGTCGACATGGTGATGAAGGCCGGACGCCTCAATACCGACTTCGAACTTGTCAATCACGAAGGTGGCGGTCACGACGAAGGTTCCATCGACCGCACCGGTTTCATCCTCGGTCTCGAAACGGGCCACCGATTTGTCCTGCCCGCAAACTTCTTTGTGGAACCGCAGATTCAGTTCCTCTATTCCCGCCTCTCGAGCGTGGACGAAGTGACGTCTGAACGACGTCTGGAACTCGAAGCCTCCGACAGCCTCATCGGCCGCGTGAGCGTCATGGCGGGACTCAATTGCCCCAACGACCGCGGCACGGTTTGGCTCAAAGCCTCGGCATTGAGAGACTTCCGCGGCGACGTCGACGGCGTTTCGGCCATGGCGGACGGGAAAGCCCCCTTCGCGTTCCATGAGGAACTCGATCAAAATTGGGCCGAATTGGCGCTCGGCGCCGATTTCCGGGTCTCCGACAATCTCTATGCGTTTGTGGACGCACAGAAGTCCTTTGGCGGAGACATCGAGCTTGACTGGCGCGCCAACGTCGGCGCCCGCTTTGTCTGGTAAACGACAGTTCGCCTGACGGAACGAAGGGATGTCTTCCAAACACGAAGACATCCCTTTTTCTTTTGAAATTTTGGGCCTTTCTGATTCTTCATCATTACCGGGAGAGAGCCGGTCAGACGGGCACGTCGTAGCCCCTTTGGAATTTCACGGTGGCCGATCGCAATCTCCGAGCAGACATCTCCGTACTCGACACTGCGTTTGACAATGCGGTTCTTCTGGAACGAAGGAGGCATACACCGATGGCCCAGGAGAAAAAAAATCCTCCGTCCCGCGAAGAACGGAGGATTCGTTAGTTTTAGACGTCTCCGCCGCCCTTGAGTAGAACGACGGAGAACGTTCAGGCCTTCGTCAGATTAGAAGGCATAGGTGGCGTTGACCTTGACGCCCGCATTGTTTCGGTCGAGTCGGAGCAGTTTTCAAACAATATCCAACCGCGCCGAAACGAACGGTCCACTTAGAAGCTGTAGCGAACCTTGAGGTTCACGGCGTTGTTGCTGCGTTCTTCGTTGCCGAAGCCATAGCGGTAGTCCAAACCGAAGGTCAGGTTCTGGTACGTGGCGGCCACACCGAGCGTCGTGTTGTAGAGGTTGTCGATGACGTCCACGTTGCCTGCGAACGTGTCGACATCCTTGTCGCCGAGCTGCGGCACGATCGAGAAGTCGAGAGTCGGAACGATCTTCCAACCGGCCGTCTCGAAGTTGCCGTTGAAGGCCACGCCGACCGGCGTTTCAAAGACATTGAGCGTCGTCTTGTCGTTGAACGCAACCGCATCGGATTCGAAATGCGAATAGCGCATGCCAACATGCGGGGTGATGCTCATGACTTCGCCCTGATAGGCCTTGAAATCGCCGCGCAGACCGACCGTCCAGGCGTCGACGTCGCCCGCGTCGCCAAGACCGGAAAAGTCGTTGTCGAACTTCATGTAGCCGACGTCAAGCTTCGTGTCGAGGCCGCCGAAGTCTTTCGACGTGTAAAGCGCAATACCGTAGAAGTCGGTGTCGAGATTGGAGCGGAGCTCGCCCACCGTGTCCGTATCGCCAGTACCGACGGTGACTGCAATACCGGCCGTGGCGCCGCAGGAGAACGTGGCGTCAAAGCCGAAAACGCCGCCGTAGATGTCGGTTTCGTAGCCGGACGATCCGTAGAGCGTCTTCGCTTCGTTCGAGGTGTAGTAGACATCCGCCCAAACACCGTAGCCGTTGTGTTCGCTGATCTGGTGACGAACGATGCTGTCCGTGAACTGCGTCTGCGCGTCGTAGGCAACGTTAAAGGCACCCGCCGTGACGCTTCCGCCCGTCGCCTGACGGAAGGCTTCCACGCCTTCGCCGGAGAGAACGTTTCCGTCCGCATACTGCTGAGAAATGCGCGTCATGATGTCCGACTCACGAGCCGAAAGACCGCGCGCGAAGAGGGCGTTGAGGTTGTCCTGCACCTCTTGCGTATCACTGCCGAAACCGGAATTGCCGATCAGCTCACTGTTCGTCGTGACCGTAAGCACACCGCCGTCGACCGATCCCGCCAGGAATTTGTTGTCGAAGGTAATGGCGCCGTCATCGGTAACAGTTCCGTTCGTCAAGGTAATCTTGCCGGCATGCGTCACGTTGGCGAGATTCAGCGTGCCTTCCGTCCCGATGGTGATGTCCGCACCCTGACCGAAAACCTGGTTGTCCGTATCGATGAAGGCCGCGCCATTCACCGAGAAGACGCCGTCGGAGATCGTCAGATCACCTGTAAAGCCGGTTACATCTTCCACATAAACGTTCGCGGCGCTGCTCGTCACCGTACCTTCGCCGGCAAGACCGCTCATCAGCTCAATGCGGCCCTGGCCTTCAAACGTCGAAGACGTGCCGCTCGCCAGGTAGATGTCGTTGGCCTTGTCGCCCGCCTTGTTGTCGGCAAAATGAATGGTTTCGTTTTCGCCGGCGGAGAGCGTGAGGGAAGCCGTATTGCCCTGCTGCTTGGCAGCATCCGTCTCGCCGAGATAGATGGCACCTCCCTTTCCCGAAGCCGTATTGCCGGTGAATACGGAATTGCCCTTTACGGTCAGATCGGATTCGCTGTGAATGGCGCCGCCCGTCGAAGTGGCAGCATCCCCAGTCGTGTGATTGTCCGTGAAGGTGACGTTCGTCATCGTCACGTTGGCGTACTGATGGCCTTCCATGTCGTAGACGGTCACAGCGCCGCCTTTTCTGGCGGAGTTGTTGTCCGTGAAGACGGAGTTTTCGATCGTGACGTTCCAGGCATTCTTGGAGTAAAGGTCCGAAATCGCGATCGCACCGCCGTCGCGGGAAGCGGCGTTGCTCGTTAACGTCGAGCCGACGATCTTCAGGTCGGTATTCGAATCCGCGTAAATAGCTCCGCCATTCTTGGCGGAGTTATCGCTGAAGGTGTCGCCAGAACTCGTCGTCGAAGTATTGAGCGTATAGAGAGCGCCGCCGAAATTCGAAGCCTGGTTGCCGGTGTAAGTGTTGCCGGAAGACGTATACGCCATGCTGTAGCCGTCATCGCCCTTGACATAAACAGCGCCGCCTTCACCGTCGGCGCCCAAGGCTTTGTTGTTCAAGAAGCTGGAGCCGGCAACGGACGCCGCAGTAGCTTTGCCGGCCGGGCCGCCCCACACAGCGCCTCGCAAATAGAGCGCACCGCCGAGGGCATAACCGTCTTCTGCGTCTCCGCTGTCTGCCATGTTGCCGTTAAAGGTTGCTTCTTTAATTTCGGCATCGACGCCGAAAAGTGCCGCTCCGCCGCCGAAAGCGTAGATCGAGCTGGCCGTATTACTTTCAAACGAGGAACCCTCGGAATGAAGCTTGCCCATGCTCATGTAGAGCGCGCCGCCTTGAACCTGCTCGGTGTCGCTCGTCGAAGAATTCTTCCGGAAAGTAGTACCGTCAAGGGTAATATCCGTCCAGTTCGTACCGATTACGCTGCCGTGCACGCCGTTACCGGACTTTCCGTTGGAAATCAGATTGATATTTTCAAAGGTCGAACCGCTCACTGTCGCCGAGTTGTTCTTTTCTGCCGACCCCCGAGAAATCAAAATCGCGGCGTTCGGGTTGCCGCCGGTTTCCTGCAACGTGAGCGTGACGTTTTTTACCGTGGAATTCGTGATGCTGGCCTTGCCGTCATCGCCGGGAAGAACAAAGGCCTTCAATCCACTGTCGTTTTCGAAGGTTTCCTCAACAGGTCCTTCGAACACCTCGTTGTTCATGTCGTGTACGGCGTCCGGAAAATCAGCGGCAAAGGCGGCGCCCGCTACGACGGTCAGCGTAGCGGCAATCACGGTCTTCGTCCCCTTGGCCTGAACGCAGGACGTGACTTCGTTCACGACCATGAGCGCCCCGCGGGCCTTGTTGAAAACGACCTTAAAAGTTTGGTTCATTCTTTTCTCCAAAAAACAACGTTGCTTTTTCATGAGAAGGGTCTAAAACAACCCAAAATCCCGCACGAGAGAGCGGAATTCAAGAAATCCTAACAGCGGCCGTTACTTCATAAACGAAGTCTCATGGGGGGGGGGGTAACCCTAATTTTACAGTATTATTCGTGCAACTTTCCACGTCTACACCACACCCCGCAAGCGTTTAGGAAAACATTATCGGAAATAACCCTGAATTCGATTTTTTTGTTGCAAAAACGACACTTCTTTCCAAGATTCGTCTCGAAAGCCGTCGCCATCCCTTCCCGTAAGAGCCGGCGTAGGCAGAAACTCCGTGCGCCCCCACAAATCGAAAGGCGTCGTTTCCTTTGAAAAATCCACCACTTTCCTGCAGAGAAAAACCCGTCCCGCACGCCGACTTCCAACGTCCCGCGTCCATCCTCCCTCGGCGGATTCCCGCCGCATCCAACGCAGAAAACTCATAAAAACCGATGAAAATTCACCGCCGCCGTCCTCCATCCCCAATACGTCGCCGCGGGGAGCAACGCGTACGCCCACGCGGGATACACGCACGGAACGAGAAACCCGAAGACGGGCAGAAAGAAGAGAACCGGCCCCGCCGCGAGCCCCCAGGCAAAGAGCACGGGACTCGGCGCCTTCATGCGGGCGCTGCGGATGCGCCGCTCGCTTCGGGCGTCCCATAGTAATAAGAGCCCCGCGGGGAGAAACCACAGCGACACCGAAGCGAGATGCCCCCACCGAAACGCAAAGACCCGAAGGACCGCGTCGAGCGCCGCGTAAAAGGGCGTCGTCTTTCCCACCTGCCAGGCGCCGTTGAGACTCTCCCAATAGGTCGCGCCGTTCCATCCGTAGAGAATCCGAAAGGGTAGGAGAAGCCGTTCCCAGAGGGCCCCGATGCCTTCGGTCACGATCCCCGCGACCTCTCCCTCCCAGGGCCCGAAGGCGTGCTGCAGGGACGCGCCTTCGAGGACGGCGATCTGCACCCAGCGCCCCGGATCCGTAAAGAAGGGAAGCAGCGAAAGCGTCACCAGCCAGAGGGTGAGGAGCAAAAAGAATTTCTGAACGCCCGTCACGGCATCTCCTTTACGGGCCCGAGCTTCACGCCCTCGTCCGTGTCGATCAAAATGGGAATGCGTCCCTTGTAGAGCTTTCCGCCCGAAAGCGACGCGAAAAATTCCAAATTCGGGAGGCGCCCCAACCAGTCCCGCGGCACGATGTCGTCGCGCATGCCCGTCATGCGCTTTGTGACTGACGCCGAGAAGTTGGGCTTCACGTGCGCGGCGGCACCCGTCGTGACGCCCACTTCGGTTTGCCAGAGCGTCGTCTTCCCGAAGGTCTCCGCCACGAAGTCCTGCGTCGCGCGGTCCTTCGTTCTCAAGGCGATCAGATTGTTGAGGTTTCCCAAGGCCATGCGCGCCTTCGCTTCGGACCCGAGGCGGTCGGCGAGGTCGGGAATCGTCTGCATCGCGACCGTCACGTGCACGCCCGCCTCCATCCCCTTGTTCAAAAGTTCAATGAGGGGCTCGTTGATCACGTTGAAGACTTCGTCCACGAAAAGCGAAATCCGTCCCACAGACGCCCCCGAGCGTTCCTCGTTGTAGCGCGCGCCCGCGAGCGCCGTGAGGTCGGCGAGAAGAATACTCCCGAGCGCCGACGCCACCGTCGAATCGGGCAGTGCGTCGAGGCCCACGTAGAAGACCCCGCCCGCCCCGACGATCCCTTCGAGCGTCTCGACGTCGCGGGGATCGTCCGGGTCCTCGCGGTCGGGAGAAAGACTTTTGGCGAGGCTCCCCGCGGTGAGCATCGCCAGGACCGGCATCAGCGACGCCGTGATCTTCGCGTAGTGCTCCCGGTCGTGGCGGTAGGTGTCGATGAGACGGCTCAAGACCGGCTCCGGATGTTCGGGCTTCACCGTCTCCTCCCAAAAGAGCGCCTTGGCGGAGAGTTCGGGATTGCGCTCGCCCCGCCGAAAGCCCTGCTCCGCGACTTCGTCGAGTTTCGAGCGCACGCGCGCGGGCCAGTCGACGGGCCCGAAGTCCGTCAAGTGCTTCGTGAGACACTCGTCGAGGAGCGCGTCGATCCCCGATTCGATCGTGTCGGCGAGTCGCCGAAGAGAAGGACGACGGTCGACAAAGAGCAGTCCCTCCACCACCACGAGCACGGCCTGCCAGGCAAAGGACGAGAAGGCCCCCGAGGTGTCGGCGGGCATGACGGCCTTCACTCGGGTGGCGAGTTCCGTCGCGCGCGCGAAACTCCCGAAGGGATCGAACCGGATTCCTCGGTCGGGAAAGGCCGGATGAAATTCCCGGGGCTTGGCTCGCCCCGCCGCGCGGCAGGCGGCAAAGACCGCGTTTCGCAGCCGCTTCGAGGACTTGGGGTCGATTACGACCACGGGGTCTCCTCGCAGAATCGCCTGCCGAACGAGGTTCGTGAGCATCACGCCCTTTCCCGCCTGGGTCGTCCCCACGATCGCGGTCCCGCCGCCCAAGGAGGACAAGGGCCGAAAGAGATCCCCTTCGTCGTCTCCGACGCCGTGGAGGACGGGCGAGCCCGTGTCTTCGGGTCCGAGCCCCTTTTCGCGCACGCCCACGAGCTTTCTCACGAAGGGCGAGACAAAGAGCGTCTCGGGGGCGACGGTCGAGAGTTCAAAGAGACGCTGCGCGTGAACGGGCGTCCAGAGAAAGCCGAGCCCCAGCCACAGGTCCTTGACGGGCGTCCCCGCGGCAAAGAGGGCGTCTTCGCCCGAAAGGACGCTCCGAAGCCGGGTGATCGCCGCCTCTTCGCGGGAGACGCCCGCCGGCGCAGGCCGCCCGTCCCTGCGGCTCCCCGCCCGAGCGGAAGTTTCCCGCATGTGCCGCATGCGAAGAACGAGGTCGCCCCACCCCATGAAGGCGGGGGCTTTCCCGGAGAGCTTCGCACGTCGACGCAGGAGAAGAACGACGTCGAGAAGCCTTGCGCACCCGAAGGCCCCGAGACCGAAGCCGAGGGGTGCGGCCCAGGTCCCGTCCGCACCCCAGGCGTAGAAGGCGGACAGCGCAAACGCGGCCGCGACGACGCTTCCCTCCCAGGCGGGGCGCCAGAGCGCCAAGGCCCGCCCGTCGGGGTCGTTCGTGGCGTCCGCGCGCCCGAAGGGATTCGCCCGGGGACGATGAAGATCCCTCCCCCACGAAAGAAAGGCGCGCTTTTCTTCCTTGGCAAAGGCCGCGAAGGAAGACTCTCCCGCCGAGCACGGCGGATCCTTCTCTCCGGCCCCGATCCGCCCTTGCGAGACGCCCGGCGAATCCGATGCACGGTTCCTCCCTTCGCGATTCTCTTCGCGCCCGCCCTCCGGCACCCCATCCCGTTCCTCCTTCGTGGCCCCGAACGCCGCAGCGTTGTGCGGCAGCCGTACGTTTCGTCTCACGATTCTTTCTCCTTTTCTCTCTCCGGGTCCCTTCGCGGAACACCGTTTTCTTCCGGCGGATGCGCGCCGCATCCTCTGCGGGCGATCCCCGCCGCGGTTTTCCTTCGACCGTCTCACCGCCCGAAGAACTCGCCCCGGACGGGAAGAAACCTTCCCCGTCCGGCAAAACCCGCCGCCGGCGGAGGCCAGGGCGCGTCTTCCTCCCGCCCGTCGGCATAGCGAAGTACGGGCCTCACAAAATGGGCGGCGATCATCACGCCCTCTTCCGCGTACGGAGCGGCGGCTTCGCGCGCCAGACGCCCCGCCCAAAAGCTGCGGACGCCCCGGTCGCGCATCGCCCGCTCGAGCCTTCCTTCGGGCCCGTCGGCGTCATCCGATTCGCATCCCGCATCGTCCGTTGAGCCGCAGAGCGCGCCCGGCGGAGCAACCCCTTCCCCGTCGGCCCGTCCGCCCCTTCCCGTGACGCCCGGCGGCGAGACGCCCGCGCGCCCCGTCTCCAGGATTTCAGCCTCCCGTGCGGCGAGCGCGTCGCGCCGCCAGAAAAGCTCGCCCGGACGGTTTTGTACGAGCGCCCCCTTGTCGGAGAGCCAGCGAAGGAGCACCGGGGTCGACGGTCTTTTGAGGAGCCGGAGCGGCACGAACACTCCGAAGGCAGCGGCGTTCTGCGCGGGGTCGCCGCGATTGAGGTCCGCGAAGGCCCGCTCGAGCGCCCGCACCAACGTCTCGGGTTCGCAAAGACCGTCGTTCACCGCCCAGGCAAAGCGCCCCGGCAGAACGCTTCGGGCCTCTTCTTCGAGCTCTTCGATTTCCTCCTTGTGGCGGTCTTCTGCAAGAAGCCGCCCGAGAGGGTCCGCAAAGAAGATTTCGGATACCTGCGCCGCGCGCATGCGGGCGGCTTCGAGGTAGCGCGCGCCGTCGCGAAGGAGGACGGCCTCGCAGAGCCGTCCCGAAACCTTGTCGGCGAGGCCGCCCTTTCGTCGGTCGGGCAATGCCGGAACGCGGATCAGAAAAAGCGCGCCCGCGTCCCCGCGGGTTTCGATCGTTCCGCTTTGCGCGAGAAGGCTCAGCCAGTCGTTCAGATCCTGCGGCATGCCTTCCCGCGAGGCGGGCGCCCCCGGGACCGAGGCGAGGCCTTCCGTGAAGATCTTCGCGGGCGCGTCGGGCCAGAGCAGAAAGACGCCTTCGACCCCGTGAAGGAGAACCCCGTCCGAATGCGGTCCGCAAAAGAGCCACGCTCCTTCGCGCACGGCCTCGAGCCACGCCTCCTCCACCCAGTGCGCGAGCGCCGCACGCACGCCTGCGAAGGGGGCGTGCGCGTCGGAACCGATTCCGCCGTCCCGGCGCTTCCAGAGGACTTCAAAGACGGCGTCGCGAACGAGTCTCTCCAAAAACTTCGCTTCGTCCGAGCGCTGCGCCCGGGCTCGGGCGCGGCCCTCGAGAAGTTCCGCAAAGAGGGGGTCGTCGGTCAGCCACCGCCGCGTTCGGTCGGGAAGCCAGCAAAAATTGACCGCATCGGGTCCCGCGGCCGCGCCCGGGCTTCTTCTCACCGTAAAAAGAACGTTTCCGGGCTTCGCCTCGCCCCCCGACTCGCGGCGGAGGGAAGCGTCGTCCGAGCCCCCGACGGCGGCGAGCGCAAAGCTGAGGAGCGCCTCGTCGCGGCGCCAGCGCCTGCCGCCCGCCTCCACCGTCAGGTCCGCGAGCCGGTTTTCTCCGTAGGCCAGGGCCGAGAGAAAAACGATCGTCTTCCAGCGTTCCCGATGCCGACGTCTCGCAACGGGATCGAGCGCGAGCCCGAAGACCCGGGCGTCGAGCCTGCGAAGCGCCGCCAAGGCCGACTCGAGCCCGAAAAGAAAGAGGCCGCCCCTGCGCGCAAACGCTTCGTCGCGAAGGTCGGGGAGGTCTTCGACAAAGGCGGCCCAGGCGAGAAGCGCCGGAAGAAAATGCGTTTCAAAGAGCGCCCGGTCGGCCGAGGCGAGAAGCACCCGCTGCAACGTTTCTCTGTGCCTTGCCACAATCGCGACGGGATCGACGGGCGCCCAGACGGGACGGCCTTCGTCGTCCGACGCCCCCCGGTCTTCCGAAAGTCCTTCGACGTCCGGGCCGTCGACGCCGACGAAGCCCGAGAGACGGTCGGGCATTCGCCAACGGGCGACGAGGTCGGTGCCGAGCGTCCGGCGAACGGCCGATTTTCTTGCGGCGTAGAGTTCGGGTACCGTCATGAGCAAAAGCGGGAATCGGGGCCCCTTCGCCCCGGGTTTCAAAAGAAGTCGCCGCGGCGACGAGGCGGACTTTCGAGAGAGGGCTTTACGAATGAAAACCTGCGCTTTCGAAAATCGGCGCCTTCGGGCGGCACCACCTCTCCCCGAGGAGAAAAGATCCCCCTCGGGAAGGAAAAGAAGGAAAGAAAACCAAAAGAAAGAAGCGAAAAAGGCGCCGCGGACCTCCCCTTCTCCCCCGAGGGGGAAGAAGGAGGAGCCGCGGCTTTCCGAACGATGCGCACGAAATGCGCCGGAGTGACGTGCGGTTCCCGCCGGAACGCGAGAGTCCCGTCAGCTCCGCGCCGCCCGAAAGAGGCGCTTCATGAGCTTCAGGATGCCCTCGGGAACGCCCCGGACGTCCCGGGCGCGCTCGCAGTGACGCCCCCAGATGTCCGCGGCGCCGCTCCCGACGAGAAGCACGCCGAGTTCGATCCCGGCCGCTTCGACGTCTTCGGGAACGTGTCGGAGTTTCTCGCGCTCGAAATGCCCGTCCGTCAAAAGGATGAGGATTCTGCGCGTCTCCGGCCGCTCGAGAAGCCGCTGCGCGGTCGAGAGGAGCGCCGCCACGACGGGGGTGCCGCCGCAGCTCTCGCGCTCGGCCGTGCGCCGGGCGAAAGTCTCGGCCGACTCGCCGAAGGTCGTGACGACTTCGGCGGTGTAGCCGGCGTCTCCCGGAAAGAGCGCCGTCTCGACGGCGACGTTCGGGACCTTTCCCAGAACCGACGCGAGACGATAGCCCGCAGCCTTCACGAGCGCGAAGTCCTCTTCCGAGAGAGACCCCGAACTGTCGAGCAGAATCGAGACCGCGATCTCCACGCCCTGCGCCTCGTCCCAGACCGTAAAGACCCGGGCGTCGCCCACGGCGAGGCGGTCGAGTTCCCCGTCGTCGACGTCCCAGCCCGTCTCGGCCAGGCCCGCGGGAACGGGCACGCGCCGAAGAAGAAGATCTTCGAGCGCGCCGTTCAAACGCGAGAGGTGCGAGAGCGTCCTTCGAAAGAGCCCGGCCGTCTCGGGGCGGCGTCGCGCGGGCGCCACGTCGCCCCCTGCGGGGACGAGCCCCGCATCGGCGGGCCAGAGCGCGCGCTCGAGCCGGTCCATGCACATCCACGATTCCGCGCGAAAGACCGGACCGTCTTCGTAGGTCACGCGGTTGACGCCCTTGCGGGGGAGACCCGACGAGGCGTCCGTCTTGGCGTGCCCCGAACCCGCGAAGGCGGGACGGCCCGATCCCTCGAGAATCGAGAGAATGCGGTCGCGGCGCACGGCGTCGGACTCCCCGCGCGTTTCCTCGTAGCCCCAGGCCTCTCCGAAAAGAGACGGCTGATAGGGCTCACCCCCGCCAACGGATCCGGCCTTCCCTTCGTCCGCGCCCTTTTGCGGGGGCGCGAGCGTTTCGGCGAAGTTCGAAAGGAGCGCCGCCATGTGCAGGGCGAGTCCCACGGCGTCTCCGGTCGAAGAGAGGGGCCAGGCCGAGAAGACGAGGCGGTCGAGCCGAAGCTTTTCGTCTTCGGTGAAGATCACCCCCATCTCCCGCTCGAGCCACTCGAGGTCCCGCGCGACGACGGTGAGCCCGAGCTCGCGCTCCCAAAGGCGCGCGAGGTAGTAGAGCTTCACGACGTCGTGCGGGGGCCGCCCCGGCACGTCTTCGACGAAGCGGCTCATCCCCGCGGCCTGAAGCGCGAGGTAGAGGGCTTCGCGAAGAATCCCGTAGCCCGCGTATGCGGCGCTCGTCAACGCGTCCACCCGAACGTCCTCGAAAAGGTTCGCCCACTCGAAAACGCAGGCGGGCGCATTCTTCACCGCCGCTCCGCGAAGGAGCGAGAAGTCCGAATGCACGACGTGCCCGCGCTCGTGCAGTCCGTGTCCGTAAACGAACACGGGAGCGAGCGGATTTCCGAAGTCGATCGGTCCCAACCAGACGGTCTTGCCGTCGGTGGCGGGACGGGCCGTGAACCTCACCGAGAGCCCCTCCTTTCGGCACGCGGCCGAAAGAACGAGAGGCGCGGCCTCGCGCAGCACCCGGCCCTTGGCGGCTTCCGTCCGGAAGACCCGCCCTGCGGCCTCGGCGCCTTGCGCGCAGTCGTTTTTGCCGATGCGGTTCAGAACCGTCACGTCGACGGCGTTTTTGCGCCGGGCTGCGCCGGCACGCTTTTTGCCCGTAAGGGCGCGGAATCGACTCATTTCGTCTCTCCGTCAAAAAAGAAAGGGACCCTGCGGAAGGGCCGCGCCGAAAGTTCGGCGCGGACGCGTCTCCGCAAAAGTCCCCTTGGGTTTCACACTGTGCTTCTTTCGGACCCGAAGGTCCGGACGGCTTGCGCGCGGGCCGTTTGGAAACGGCCCCGCGCACTCTTCATGGAGGCTTCATGACGCTTCTCCTTTGACGAAACGCCTCTTCGCCCTCAGGCGAAGGCCGGCGGTTCGACGCCGCGGAGCACGCGCTTGCGCGCTTCGTCGATGAAGTTTCCGAACGTGGCGACAAAGAGCGTCTCCACGGCCTCGCGCTCCACCGCGCCCAAGGCTTCCGAAAAAGCCAGGCGCACGGCGCCGCGCACGGGATCGTTCATCCTCCCCGCCTCGCCGAGAAGGAGAGAACAGAGAATGTCCCGGACCCGTCGGAGCACGCGGTGACTCACCGCCACGGACGCGTTCTCGAAGGCCATGCTCGTCTTCTTCGCCGCGGCGCGGCTGTCCGCACCGACGCGGGCGAGCCGCACGCAAAGTTCCGAGAGCACTTCGTCGGGGAGAGCCGACTTCCAGTCGCGGCGAAGCGTCGCGACGAGAAGCGCGGTCTCCTCGTACTCGTTCAGGCCCTCCATGCGGAGGTGCCAGAAACGGTCCACCGTCGAGCGGTCCTGCAGCCTTCGGCCGAGAAACCCCTCGTCGGCGGCTTCGCCCGAAGCGCCGCGCGTGTTGTCGGTGATAATCACCCGGGCTTCCGGATGACGCGGCAGAACCCGGCCCACCTGATCGAGCTCGAGCGGCAGTCCCTCGAGGATGTCGTTGCACGACACCCAGAGTTCGGGACCCGCACAGGAGAACTCGCTGATGAGCAGAACCCAGCCGTAGCGCCAACAGAGCGCGGCGGGACCGTCGACCCAGCGCATCCCCTTTTCATCCATGACCCAGCGGCCGATCAGCTCGCGCCGATCCATGCGGGGCCGGGCCATGACGGAGACGACGGGCATGCCGAGACGCGCGCAGAATTGACACGCCGAGCTCGATTTGCCCGCGCCCGTAGGGCCCGAGATGTAGAGGGGTTCGGCTTCGGCAAATCTCCACCAGAGGGAGAGCTGACCGAAGACGTCGTGGGAGAAGAAGTGTGAAGGATTGACGGAGGGAATGCGGTGTCTTTCGACATCGCTTCGTTCGTCCAATGAATAGCCTCGGCAAGGGGGATACGGGGTCAGATGAGCACCGAATTCGCTTGCCGGCACAAGGCGGCTTTGAAGCATGAAGGTTTTCTCCTTAGTCAAAAAAAGAAAACCCCGGGGACGCACGTCCCCTTTGAAGCCGCTTTGAGCCTGTGGGACAGCGCCCACGAGGCAGCTAACAGACAAGAACTTCTTCCGCCTTGAACGCGTCCGACGGACGAGTCGCGGGAGAAAGAAGCCGTTGTGGAAGGTGGAAATCCGTTTCGGGCGAGGAGCCCGGTTTTTTTAGAACGTGCGCCGATTTCCTTTGCGTCCGTTCGCTTGGTGAAGCGGGATCCATTTTGCCTGAAGTTGAGGGAAAACGGTGCAGAGGGTTTTCCCTTGGTAAAGAAATACAATGGAAAGAGCCGCCGAAAGACGTCGCGGCGGCTCTTTTCGTTACGGGACAATCCCGGTCTTGTTACCCAGCGTAGCGGGCACCCATGTTGAAGGCGTAATGATCCTTCACTTCACCGCCCGTCGAACGTTCCAGTTCGCCGTAGAAAGCGGTTTTGTCCGTCGGACGAAACTGGAATCCGACGCCGCGAGTCCGCGGGCCGTCGACCTCGGTCTCAAGGGGTCTGCGGGAGACCGTCGGGGCGTCTCGGTCGCAGCCGCCCTCACCTGCCGATTCTGACGACGGGAAGGAGCGGTTCTCCGGCAACCGCAGCGCCCGGCGGTTTCTTTCGTCGGGCGCCGGCAAAAAGAAATCCGCGCCGGCGAATGAACCGACGGCGCGGATTGTTCCTTCAGACGAAAGTCCGAACCGGGATTATTCCTCGAACGTTCCCTTCACGATGATTTCGCCTTCGCGCATCATCTGACGGCCGTTCGCGAAGACGTGAACGAGCTTGAGGTCTTCGTCGAAGAGGTTGAGGTCGGCCGAGCCGCCCGCCTTCACAAAGCCCTTGCCCGGGAGCTGCAGGGCCTTGGCGACGTTCGCCGTGACGACGGAGAGCGCCGACGTCATCGGGACGCCGAGTTCTTCGACGAGGCGCTTCACTTCCTTCAGGTTGCACGCGACGCCGCCCACGCCGAGGCCCACCATTTCGCCCTTTTCGTTGAAGCGCGGAACGGAGCCGTGACCGTCGGAGCTCATCGTCACGTGGTCGAGAGGCACGCCCGCGTCGAGCACGGCCTTGACGCCCGCGGCCGGAGTGCCCACGGCGCAGGAGCCGCCCGTCGTGATGTCGACGTAGCCGCCCGCGAGACCGAACTCGATCGCCCCCTTGAAGACGTCGGGGTGGCGCGCGCAGTGCGTCGGACGGATGTGCTGAATGGGCATGCCGCGCTTGACGCAGTCAAGGAACATGTCGAAGGGACCGACGATGTTGCCGAGGTGAATGTGCAGAACGCCGAGCTTGCCCGCGACCATTGCGCCCACGCGGATCTGCGTCAAAAGACGCATGACTTCGTCTTCGGTCGGGAAGCTCGAGCGGTGGTCGCCCATGGCGATCTTGACGCCGAGCACTTCGGGAACGAAGTAGAGGTCGTCGCGCACGCAGGAGGTCAGCGTCGTCGGCGGATACGCGTAGTTGCTCGTGTACATCCAGGCGGAAACGCCTTCGGCCTGCAGCGCGCGGACCTTTCCGAGAAGGTTCGGGATCGAGCGGCTCGTGCCGTCGGTCCCCGAAACGCCCACGACGCTCGTCGTGCCGCAGGCGACGAGTTCGGACAAGACGAGTTCGGGCGTGCGGGTCTTGGGACCGCCCTCGCCGCCGCCCCCGGTGACGTGGATGTGCTGATCGATGAAGCCCGGCGTGAGGAGAAGGCCCTTGGCGTCGATTGTTTCGAGCTCGGGGAGTTGAGCGCTCAGGTCCTTGCCGACGGCGACCACCTTGTCGTTCACGGTGAGGACGTCGCAAATGCCGAGGTCTTCGGGCGCGTAGACGTGCGCCCCCTTGATGAGATAGGCCATTTTGTTTATCTCCTGAAAAGAATCAGAGGAAGATTTGCGCCGCGGCGACGTTCACGATCATGCCGAAGATCATGACGGGAATCGTACGGCGGATGAGTTCGATGGGGGTCAGCCCCGCAATGCCCGAGACGGCGATGATGACGCCCGAAATCGGACTCATCGGACGCGCAAGGCTCGCCGCGAGCTGTACGGGAATGACGAGCGCCATCGTGTTGTAGCCGACGCTCGCGGCCGCTTCGGGAAGAAGCGGCGAGAAAGCGAAGAAGGCGGAATTGCCCGAACCCGTCACGATCGTGGCGACGGTCATGATCGCCATCATCACGAAGAGCATCAGGTAGAGGCCCACGTCCTGCTGGGCGGCCGCCATCTGAATCATCGTGGAGATGCCGCCGATCTTCGTCAGGCCGAGCGCAAAGAGTTCCGCGCAGATGATGAGGGAGACGGTCGAGGTGAAGACCTTCCCCATCCCTTCGAAGAAGGCCTGGAAGTCCTTGCAGACGTCCTTGAGCGCCCGGCGGCTGACAAGGTCCACCACGAAGGCGATCAGAATCGAAACGATGATGGCCGTCACGAGGTTGAGCTTGATGCCGTCGTAGACCATCGGCGAGAAGATGATGAGAAGGAAGAGAGGCAGAATCGGCAGAATCGCGTAGAAGGCCGGACCCGCCCCCGCGAAGGCGTCTTCGGTCTTCCCCGCGGCGGCGCCCGCGTCGTCGGTGATTCCCTTGGCGGCTTCGCGGCGGTCAAACCAACGCTGCACCAGCGCGTGCCCGACGGCGACGGCCGCGATCACGCAGATTGCGACCGGAATCTGACCGGTGACGAAGTAGGTCACGACGTCGGTGCCGACGAGGTCGGCGGCGCGCATGGCGTTCGAAGAGCTCGGCCCGAGGTCGAGGCAGCACGTCGAACCGATCACCGCGGCCGCGGCGGCGCGGCGCACGCCGAGCTGCACGAGCAGCGGATAGACGGAAGCCATGAGCAGGAGTCCAAGACCCACGGCGGAATTGATGAAGAGCGCCATGCACTGGCCCACGACATAGGTAAGGCCGAGGAGCACGTACGGCGAATGGATCGCCGAGAGCGGACGCACGCAGAGCTTCACGAGCGCCTTGGAGGCGCCGATCTTGTTCATGTAGTAGCTGAAGCCGCCGATCGCCATGATGTTGAGACCGAGTCCGCCGATGCGGCTCTTCGTCAGGTCGGTGACGGCCTGCGCGAGGTCGAAGCCGAGGAAGTTCGTGGCGGTCTTGGCCGACACGGGCGCGTTGCCCATATAGGCGCCGATCAGAAGCAGGACGAGCCCGAGCACCAGAAGGATGACGGGCGGATAGTAGTTTTTGATGACGAAGTACGCAAGCAGCACGACGGCCAAGAGCGTACAAATAACTCCGAACATTTGAAAATCTCCGGTTGGGTTGTATCGGGGAGCTTCGGCCCGGGCGGTCTGCGCCGTCCTAAAGCCGGCCCCACATTTTAGTGTCCGCCGCGGGAGTCCGTCATCGGGGTTAAACCGTAACGCTTGGAATTAGGTACGCTAGCTACGCTGGCGTACCACTTCCGCGTGTCATGGCATCCAAGTCAAATGTCTCAACCGGAAACTCCAGTTTAGCGGTCAGTTTCTGCACCGACTTCTTGATGGGGGCAAGAGACCATTTCCCGTCTACCTGGCTAGCCAAGATCTTTCCCAGTGTTTGACGCAGGTCCTCGAACGACACATTCTTGTCTACGCCAATCCGTGCAATATCCGCCATGCATTCCATGGCAATCGTGGCAGACAAGTGGTTCAAAAACAGCCACGCCTCCTGACTCGTGCGATCCCGCATATAGGAAGCATCGAAATCCATACTCGCGCCATACGTCTTGAAAAACTGCTCAATCTCTTGACGCTGCTTGTAGGTCCGATAGATCTGATGGCTGTTCAGATCCAAACGGTTCGTCCGGATTGATACCGTCCCTATCTCGGGGGTCGACTTAAGAATTTGTCTCAAATACACCATCAACGGGTTGCTCGGACGTCTGCCGGAGCAGCTGCGACAAATCGCAGAGGACGAAGAGCGCCTTCAGGCGGCCTGGACCGAACGCCGGCTTCCTCAAAATTTCTCTCACAAAAGTGCATGAAACGAAGGCGCCTTCGTCAACCCGCCTCGATGACGAAGGAAACGGCACGCCCGCCGGCGCGTATGCGGCCCGCAGCGACGCTTTGCTGCGGTTTGCCCGTCGAGTCGGCGTATGAGGAAAACGCAAGTCTGACTCGACGAGCCCGCACGGAACAACGCTCGCCAAGAACATTCGAATCCACTTCGTCCCGTCCGCCTCGCGCATTGGAAGGGACACGGCGGCGGGACGGGCTTGCCGCCTGTCCGAGCCGCCTGCGTCCGGGCAATGCGCCGCTTAAACGGACCCGCGCCGAGCCATCGGGCTCGCCCGCACTGAGCCCTTTTGCGCCCTTTGAAAAGAGCCCTCCGGAAAGACGACCAAGGGAAACTCCCAACTCCTTCACGTCCGTCGAAAAATTCAACAGTCAACTCCGAAAAAATCCTACAAACCCACATCGTTCATTATTCACTCCCCTAGAGAGAAGGGGAAACAAAAGGTTGCACTCCACCCCTCCAAAGGACAAATAAAACACCGTTTCGGGATACTTATTCAGGAAAACCCGCTAGGATGGAGGAATCTCTTCTCGGAAAGAAAAATCTTCTCTCCGTCCTTTTGGAACCCTGCATGTCATCTTTTTCCCGCGGTCCGATTCCTTCGGAAAACCTCTCTTTTCGCCACTCTTCCGTACGAAAACTCCTTTTTCTTTCCTGCGCGCTCCTAACCGCCGGCGCGCAATGCGCCGACGACCGCTTTACGCACAGCGCCGACCTGAAGAAATGGACCGTCGACGCCGTCCGCCACGTTTACAGCGGCAGCGTGGACGGCTCCCACAACGGCAACCTCTTCACGTTTGCGCTCGGCGCAGGAGAGGAACTCTCGGAACTCGAGTTTTACGGGGCTTCGGACGCCGCCGTGCAAAACGGCAATCGACTGATTTTTACGGAAGGCGACTACCGGGCCAAAGACCCCGTGCAGGCATTTCACGCCGCCCACGGCGCATCGCGGGAAGCCGTCGGCAACGCCGTCTTGATCGAGGGCGGCAACTTTTTGCCGCCTGCGGCAGGAACGAACCGCCTCATCGAATTCACGGCGGCCGAAGGAACGGGCGACATGAGCGACAACCGCATCGACGTCTCGGGCGGCGACTTCGGAGCGCAGTCGAAATTCACCGCTGCGAACAATACGGCGGAAGCCGAAGACGCCCGGGGAGACGCCTTTGCGCTCACGGACAACGTCGTTTCCATCACGGGCGGCACCTTCCGTACGGACGCCGACGTCGAGGTTGCGTACTCGGAAACGGGAACGCTCGCACGCAACCGTCTCATGATCCGGGGCCTCGCGAACGGCCGCTTCAACATGGCCTACGCCGCCAACACCGAGAGCGGCAACGCTTCAGAGAATGCGATCGTCATCGAAAAGGCCTCAAACCTCTACGTGCAGGTCGACCTCTTCGCCGCCTCGGCGGGTTCGGCCGCGCCGTCGACGCTTGCCGACAATCTTCTTTTCATCGCCGATTCCTCGATCGACTCATCGTCGCTCGGCGCCGCCATGAATCCGAGCGGCGACGTCGTCGGCAACCGAGTCGACATCAGGAACTCGACGCTCAGGAGTTCCTCGGGCGGCAACATCTTCGTCTACGGCGGCCTCCACCAAGGCTATGGAGGTCTCGACGGAAAGATCGCCGGAAACTTCATCCGCCTTGAAGACGTGACGCTCGACCTCAAGGACCGTCAAGCCGCTTTTTTCATCGCCGGCCAAATCTCCGCTTCCGAAGGAGGCGTACTGACGAACAACACCGTCGAACTCGCCGGAGACGGCAGTTGGGACGAGCGACTCGCTCAGGCCCGGCTCGTGGGCGCCGGGCGCTTCGGCGGGACGGGAGGAGACGACGTTCGAGACAACGCCCTGCGGCTCTCCGGCTGGCGGGGCGTCGTGTCGTCGGTAAAGGGCTTCAACACGATCGAGCTCTCAAACATTCCCTGGGAAGCAGAAAGCACCGTGCTCCGAGTCGACATGCGGCCGTATGACGACTGGGAGGAAATCGTCACGGAGGAAACGCTGGATCTGAGCGGCACGACCTTCGCGTTCGTCGACGGGGGCTTCGTTTTTGAAGGGGGCGCCGACGCCCACTTGGGGGAATCGATGACGCTCCTCGAAGCGGGCGAACACTCCGAGCTCTTGCTCAATCCTCTTTACGAAGGCGAAGGACAAGCGGTAACGCTCACGACGGGTATCACGACCGAGGTCGAAGGCCGGATCAGGAACGCCGAGGACGCAAAGTCGATCGTTCTCGAGCTCGAGGACGCGCCTGCCCCCAACCGGCAGCTCGCACTCGTTTCGAACCAGCGCAACGCCGCGGTCACCTTCCTCGGGCAAGCGGCGGAAATCGTGGGGGACACGCTCACCGAACCTTCGAGAGACTACCGTTGGGGACCCCGAACCTTCGCGGTGATGTCGGCCGCGGACGTGAAATACGAATCCGCCGGGAGCCTCACGGTGCGGGGAATGAACTTTCTCGCCGGCGCAGGAACGAGCGTTGCGACCGGATCGGGAGCCGCCCGCATCAATTTCTTTGCGGAAATCGGGCGCGGCGAATTCGACGACTCGATGCGGCTTTCCGGCGTCACGCGCCGGGTGGACGGCACGATGAGCTACTGCGGCGTCGGCACGTCCGCAAGGCATCTCTTTCATAACGGCTTCTACACGGAAGGGTCGCTTCGCGTCGGGCGCTTTGAGAACGACGTCGAGCACGGACTCGTCGGGGCCGACGCACGCTCGCACGGCTACGGAACGCACTCGCTCTACGCCGCGGCCCATGCCGGCGTCGGGCGGATTTTCCCGCTTGCAACCGACGCCAAACTCGAAGTTTTTGCAAAGTACTTCCTCACTTATCTTCCCGGCGACACCGCGCACGTGAAGGATTCGGACGGCACGACGACGCTGCGCTTCGAGAGCGTCGACGACCACCGCGTGCGCACGGGAGTGCGTCTTTCGGCGCCGGCGGGCGACTGGCAGGGGTATCTCGGCGCGGCCTTCGAGTACGACTTTTCGGAAAAGCCCCGCAACGAAGCGAACGGCGTAGAAATCCTCGGGAGCGAACCGATCCGCGGCACGACGGGAATCGGCGAGGCGGGACTGCGTCACGCCGGGGCCGAATCGCCCTGGCTCTTTGACCTGAGGCTTCGCGGCTACTGCGGAAAACGGGAGGGCGCGAGTCTGAAGCTTGAGGCCGAGTACATTTTCTGAGAGACGGGCTCTTCGAACTGCCGAGATCAAAGAAACTCCCCCGACCTTTCGAAGAAGCCCAGCAATGATGCCCAGAGTCTGAGATCGCGCTCTCATGCGTCCAGGGCTTCTTGAAGCCGGGCAACGGGTTGGGCAGCCAGGTGTTCGGGCAGCGTCGGATCCACGGCGGCCGTCACCTTGCGAAGGAAACTCGCTCTTGCAAATCCCACGCGACGGGCCGTGTCGGACTCGAAGGCAAACACCATCTGAACCGCCGTGGAACAGATCCCGTAGAATTTGGACGCCGCCAGCGCGCCCAGAGGCACCGTTCTCTCTGCCGCAGTGGGACTGATCGGACGACGCATGCCGTCCCGCCGAAAACTCTCAGAGACAGTGCGCCGCATAAAGCGGCACGAGCAAACGACGCCCTTCCTTTCGCAAAGGCCCCGGATAAACGACGATCTCGCTGCCGATTCGTTCGCGGAACTTTTGAACAAACCGGTCGAGCGAAACGGTGCGGAAACGCACGGACGACTTCACCTCGATCGGTGTGACGCGGGGTTTGTTGAGGGCGTCCGGGAAGGGACGAACCGTCAGAAAATCGATTTCGAGGCGCTCTTCCCCTTCTTTTTTGCCGCTTTGCGAGTAGTAAAAAAGTCGATCTCCCTTGGCCACCAAGGTTTGCGCCACGAGATTCTCCGTAAGCATTCCTTCGTTGAGCGACAAGTTCCCGAACAGCACGTTGCGGTAGAGATCTTCCTTCGTCGCGTTCGAAGTCAGGAGCGCCATCGCAGCCAGAAGCCCGGTGTCGGCCACGTAGCATTTCAGCGCCGACGAATCGCGGCTCAATGCCAAACCTACGGAAGGATCCGTAGACGCAAAGCACGGAATGGTTATCTGCGCGTCGGCAAGCCAAAAAAAAGCTTCTTCGTAGGTTCTCATCCGTGCGGTCTTGCCGAGCGACGCAAGCGTGAATCGTTTCTCGTGCTTTGAGAGTTGTGCGGGAATCTCGTCAAAAACGCTTCCGACTTTATCTTGATAACCGTGCGCAAATCGGGCCACATCCTTTCGATACAGGTCCAGAATCCGCCGCTTCTCCCCGTCCGCCTTTTCAAAGGAGTGTGATGTCGCGTAAACGTCGGTTACACGGGGCATCCCGCCCACGAGCATGTATTCGCGCAAGAGACCGGACGCCCGGCGGTGAAGAGCATCAGGCAACGCCTCCTTCCTTTGAAAAGCCTCGCCAATGAGATGGACAAGCTGCTCGTTTCCCGTAGCGCAGAGAAATTCCTCGAAGCCCAAGGGATTGAGCCGATAGGTTTCCTCTTCGGAAGGAATGACGATGTCCCGTACATTTTGCCGAATGGAGAGAAGCGACCGTTCCAGAATTCCTTTCAAATCTACCAGGGCGGTCCAACCCGGAACTCATGGTAATTATTCGCTCTCACTTCAAGTGAGTCTGGCCCCGGACGGTATAACT
>OOBI01000351.1_pt1 | contig 45274 bp, 25 predicted proteins | sample 1671081 | NCBI WGS metagenome assembly OOBI01 (sample SAMN06348120, study PRJEB24527) | human gut metagenome | biome: human gut; feature: ankylosing spondylitis patient; material: feces | host: Homo sapiens | place: China | collected 2015-10 | reverse complement strand
GACGCATATTGTCAAGGTCCAGCAGCACTTTCTTTCCTATGCTTCGATAAAAACGATATCCTACAAATCCATCAAAGAGTGGTGCTATAGATTTAACAGAATATACCCTTACCTCATCATCTATAGTCGGAGGCTGCATTAATTTGTTATCAAATATAATTACAGGATTTTTTAATGATTTATATGAGGACATCCGCGCCTGATGTACCATAGCTACTCCAAACCTATTCTTTTTCATTACAAAACCAATTGGCATCTCTTTCTGATGTTTTTCATAAAATGCAGAATCAACTTCAATATATTCACCAGATCCAGTATCCAGATTAGCCGTAAAATCAATGTCATTAAGTTTTATACGCATATAAAGCCCTTTTTCGTATGCATAAATATTTGCTTCCTTGGAAAGAGTGACATCTGAAACAGGGAAACACATTCTATTATGATCATAATCAGTCTGTATTTTCCCTATCAACTTCATGATCGGTAGCCCAAGACATACACGCTCCGCCACCCATGTACGCACCGAATCTAAAGCCTTCTTCATCCGCCTCTTCTTCCTTAATGAACTGGATACATACGGAATACTTTCAGATTCCTTATAGATAAGGGTAGGAATATTATAAAAGGTGATATTTCCGACTTCAATAGAATCGATAATACTTCGGACACAAACCAAAGTCTCATTCACCACTACTTTATTCCTTTCAATGCTGTCATATCGAATCCCCATCCCCTCGGCTAACTTTTTACTCAAAAAACAGTAAGGTTGCATCCCTGTATCAAAGATAGTAGTCTGTGATATCCCATTATACTTTGCTTGAAAAACAGGTTTGTCATGTCCTTTTATATCCACAAAAGAAGATGTATTGCTCCGTTTCATTGTTATAGGAGGCGAATTCACGGCACTTTCAGCATAGGATAAAAAATTTTTAATATCAGTTTGCCACCCCTCATACGCTTTACCATTTATATTTGAAAGACTTTCATCCCAAAGCTGTTTCATTTGTTGATAAGTACATAGTGCCTTATCTTTATACCCAAGTTCAATGTATGCATCAAACAACATAGAATAAAGAATTAACACTTGATTTCCACAATCCTCATAATAATAAGGTATATACTTCTCCAAATAGTAAACAGCACTATCCGTCTTGTTCAAAAACTGTGCCATCCTAAATTTATAGAACAAATCTAAATCAGAAGGGATAGTTGTCGTATCAGACAGATTCTTATACAGCTCTTTTGATTCAAAATATCTCCCATTAAACATTAGCTTGTCCAGCTCCTGTAACCGTTCTGCATCTACCTGTCCGCATAATGTAAGCGGAGTAAGCATAAATATAAGACAGATGATATAATATGTTTTCCAGTATCTCATAAATTATTGATTTCCATTTCCATCTTTTGAAAAAGAGCTGCCCGATAACAGACTTATCAATCCCCCTACTCCCGTAAACCATAGAAATATATTGTAGAGAACAGTCCCAATAAGAGACGGAAGGCCGTAATAAAGCCTCACAAATAGCTGCCTATGAATATATTCCGAAATAAATAATTGGCAACCGAGAGCAGGGAGCTCATTCATAAATCCATTATTTGTCTACAGAGAATTTGAAGATACATTGGCTTGTATACTTTTCGCCCGGGCGAAGTACAGCCGACGGCCATTCCGGTTTGTTCGGAGTATCCGGATATTTCTGTGTTTCGAGACATACGGAAGCACGTTGGTTGTAAGTAATGCCTTTCTTTCCTGTCAGCGAACCATCGAGGAAATTACCTGCATATACCTGAATACCCGGTTCATTAGTATAAACGTCGAGTACGATACCAGTCTTCGGTGATTTCAAAGAAGCGCATTTACGGGTTACGTCGCCTTTCGTGTTCAATACCCAGTTGTGATCGTAACCATTGCCGTTTTTCAGCTGTACGAAATCATAGTCGTTGATACGTTCGCCTACCGGAGTCGGGGTGCGGAAATCCATCGGAGTTCCTTCTACCGGAACGATCTCGCCAGTTGTCATGAAAGTACTGTCCACCGGAGTATAATAGTCCGCATCCACCATCAACAAATGACCGGAGTTGTTGCCGGCATCACCTTCAAGGTTAAAATAAGAGTGGTTGGTCATATTTACAATCGTCGGTTTGTCTGTTTCCGCTTCGTATTGAATATCGATGGCATTATCGTCCGTCAGTTTCATCAACACTTTACAAGTGATGTTTCCCGGAAAACCTTCTTCACCGTCTTCCGCACGGTAAGTCAACTGCAATTCCTGCGGATTCAACAATTCTGCATCAAACACCCGGTATTGGAATCCTTGCGGTCCGCCGTGCAGACAATGACCGTAGTTATTGCGGGGAAGCTGATATTCTACACCATCCAAAGTGAACTGTCCCTGATTGATACGATTGGCATAACGTCCGATAGTCGCACCGAAATCCGAAGGCTTGCTGATATAGTCCTGAATAGAATCGAAACCGAGAACAACGTCACGCATCTGTCCGTCTTTGTCGGGAACCATCACTGAAACAATACGTCCACCGAAGTTCGTGATACAAACTTCCATGTTGTTCTTGTTACGCAGAGTGAACAAATCAGTCTTCTTTCCATCTACTTCTGTCTGGAATTTACTCTGCAATAAACCGGAATCTGTAGCCTTTTCAGCTTTCGGAGTACAAGCTGCCATTAAAAGGGCGGCAACTGCCCATACACATAACTTTTTCATGATACAATTGTTTTTTTAATATAAGTTTTCAGCTATTCATATTTAGATGCAGACGACGCGGATAACGCGTTTTTTCTAATTTTGCATCAGAAAAAGAGCCGCATCATCCGCGTTATCCGCGTTCAATTTACTATGTCAGCATATTACTGTATACTATTCAATAAATCTACCTTTCCTTCATTAACCAACTTCAAAATCAACTCACCGAAAAGAGTATTCTGCCAGGCAAACCATGCACGGGTAAATTTCTTCGGATTATCCTTATGGAAAGATTCGTGCATAAAACCGGTACCGGCATCCGTGTCCATCAACATCTTAATGCAAGTCTTGATTTCAGCATCATTCTGACTTGTGAAGGCTTTCATCATAATACTCATCGGCCACACCATATCGTAACCGATATGCGGTCCGCCGATTCCTTCGCCTGCCTTGCCTTTAAAGAAATAAGGATTGTCCTCACTCCACACAAAACGGCGGGTATTCTGATAAATCGGATCGTTTACATTCACATCACCCAGATAAGGCATCGCAAGCAAACTCGGCACATTGGCATCATCCATCAGATGATGATTTCCAAAACCATCTACCTCGAATGCATAGATTTTACCATATTTAGGATGATTATACACCGCATATTTCTTTAAAGCTGTTTCCACCTCCTGCGCCAAGTCCTTACATTCTTTAGACAAAGCTGTCTTCTTGTTTACCTTCTCCAAAATCTCGGCTGCCTTACGCAAAGAAGATACGGCAAAGAAATTGGAAGGAACCAGGAATTGAAGCGTAGTAGCATCGTCCGAAGGACGGAAACTGGAAACAATCAAACCGACTGGTTTCACCGGTGCTCCCAGACCGTCATTGCTCACAGTATCCAGTGCACGTTCCGTCTTACGTTGGAATTTATAAGGACCTACTCCGTCTTTGCGTTGTTGCTCTTTGAATGTTTTCAGTACATTAGTGATTGCCTGAATCCATTCTTCGTCGAATATGCTCGCATCTCCGGTAGTCTTCCAGTAATGATAAGCCAAACGCAACGGATAACACAAGGAGTCTATTTCCCATTTACGTTCGTGCAACTCAGGTTTCATATCTGTAAGGTCACTCATCCAATGACCGTCAGGAATAGCGCCGTCATTAAAAGCATTCGCGTACGGATCGATATTGATACATTTGAACTGGCGGAGAATAACACCTGCCAGCATTTCTTTCAGTTCAGGGTCTGCATTAGCTAATTGCACATAAGGCCATACCTGTGCACCGGAGTCGCGTAGCCACATAGCATGAATATCACCCGTATATACGAACGTATCCGGTTTGCCATCGCTTCCTTTACGGAAATGTACGGTTGTATCCAGTGTATTCGGGAAACAGTTGGTAAACATCCATGCCAACTTCGCATTCTTCAACAGTTTCTGTACACGGAGAATCTCCTTCTCTACCGCATTGGAACGGAACAAACGATTGGATATTTCCGGGCGGTTATCTTTCTGAATAGCATCCGCCAGACATACATGCATTTCCGTCATACGGTTGGAGGCTTGCAGCTCCCCGCCACAGAGAAGCATACCTGCCAGCATACCTGCGCTGATATATTTGATCTGTTTCTTCATGATTACTTCTTCTTTTTAAATTCGTTAGAGAAAGAATAAGGGAAATCGGACTCTTTGGTACCACGTTGCTGATTGGGTTTCGCATCCATTTTGTAAGAAATGCTAGCGCCATTCAACAGGTCCTGATGGGTCAGATAGTTTTTGGTATATTCTTTACCGTTCAATGTCATTGATGAAATGTAACGCTTGTCGTCTCCGTTATTCGGAGCAGAGATAGTCACCGTCTTTCCGTTTTCCAGATGCAGCTTCATCTCCTTGAAGTAGGGAGTACCCAAGACATATTCATCCGTACCCGGACATACCGGATAGAATCCCATTGCCGAGAATACATACCAGGCAGAAGTCTGACCGTTGTCCTCATCACCGCAATAACCGTCGGGAGCAGGAGTATAAAGTTTGTCCATCACTTCACGAATCCAATGTTGCGCTTTCCAGGGTTGGCCGGAATAGTTGTACATATAGAGCATGTGCTGAATCGGCTGGTTGCCATGTGCATAATTGCCCATGTTCATAATCTGCATTTCACGGATTTCATGAATAACGGCTCGATAATAACTTTCATCGAAAATCGGAGGCAGGATAAATACAGAATCCATCATTTGGTTGAATCCGTCTTTACCACCCATCAAATCGATCAGACCTTGAGGATCGTGGAATACCGACCAGGTATAATGCCAGCTATTACCTTCCGTAAAGGCATCCCCCCACTTCAACGGATTGAACGGAGACTGGAACGTACCGTCTTCATTCTTACCACGCATCAGTTTGTGTTCGGGATCGTAGAGATTCTTATAATTCATTGCACGCTTTGCAAAGATTTCAATCTCTTTTTTCGGTTTCTTCAAGGCTTTACCCAATTGATAGATACACCAGTCATCGTATGCATATTCCAGTGTACGGGCTGCATTCTCGTTAATACCTACATTATAAGGTACATATCCCAACTTATTATAATACTCATGTCCTAATCGTCCGGTAGAACGAACATTCGGATGCACTGCATTCGCTCCGTGTTTCACGGCTTCCCACAATGTCTCGATATCGTATCCTTTCAATCCTTTCAGGTAGGCATCGGCAACTACGGAAGCGGAGTTGTTTCCAACCATGCAACCTCTGTGTCCCGGACTTGCCCATTCCGGCAGGAATCCGCTTTCTTTATAAGTGTTCACCAATCCTTCCTGCATCTTTGTATTCATGGATGGATACATCAGGTTAAGGAATGGGAAAAGACAACGGAACGTATCCCAGAAACCGGTATCGGTAAACATATATCCCGGAAGTACTTCACCATTATAAGGGCTGTAGTGCATCACGTCTCCTTTAGCATCTATCTCGTAGAAACTTCTGGGAAATAATACTGAACGATACAGACAAGAGTAGAAGGTACGCAAATGATCGATATCATCATCTTTCACTTCAATACGTCCTAAAACATCGTTCCATACCTTGCGACCTTTCGCAGCAATCTGTTCAATGTTGTCCGTACCCAGCTCTTTCAGGTTCAGTTCCGCCTGTTCAGGGCTGATAAAAGAGGAAGCCACACGCACATTTACCTGTTCGCCCTTGCGGGTTTTGAAACCGATCAGTGCACCGGCATGATTGTCTGTCGCTTCCAGTTTGTTGGTGTCAATCACACCACTGGCTACGGCAGCCGTATAAGTAAACGGTTTGTCGAATACTAGTACAAAGTAGTTTTTAAAGTTGGCAGGAACACCACCGCTGTTTTTAGTGGTATAACCGATAATCTTGTTCTCCGAAGGGATTACTTTCACAAACGAACCTTTATCAAAGGCGTCTACCACTACATAAGAGTGGTCGTTTTCGGGGAAAGTGAAACGGAAAGCAGCTGCTCTCTCTGTCGGAGCAATTTCGGTCACTACATCATGATCGGCAAGATATACTTTATAATAATAAGGAGTAGCCGTTTCAGCTTTATGAGAGAACCAACTGGCACGCTCATCCTGATTAAATACTGCCTTACCGGTTACCGGCATGATGGCAAATTGACCGTAATCATTGATCCAGGGACTTGGCTGATGGGTTTGTTTGAATCCTCTGATCTTGTCAGCGTCATACGTATAGGCCCATCCATCGCCCATTTTACCAGTCTGCGGAACCCAAAAGTTCATTCCCCAGGGCAGCGCAATGGCAGGGTAAGTATTTCCGGTAGATAATGCGTGCTTTGACTGCGTACCAACCAGCGGACTAACGTAGTCCACCGGTCCGGTAATTGTTTTTGCAGTCATAGCCCATGCACTAAGTAACGTAAAAGCGAATAGAGCTAGTTTCTTCATGGTATTTTTGTTTTATTTAATCAGTTTTCCTTCAAGCATTTTGATATAATATCCACCTACAACGGAACGTGCCTGGAAGCCTCTTTGATTCGGTTCGTCTGTAAATACCCAGTCGGACATCGGAACACGGTTAGGTGTAACGTTCATAAACAGATATACGGGTTCGATAAATTTCTCAAAGGTAGCTTTGTCATTTGCCAATGTAGCTGTCCACATGATCCAGTCGGTCTTTGTGTATGTTTCACGGTTATCCAACGGAAGACCATATTTATTTTGCTTCGAAAGATAGTAAGCTATTTCCGTTTCTGCAACATTTTTAGGGAAGATTTGCAGATTCAACAGTTTATCCCACACCAAGTTATACTTCTGGCTCCATGTTCCCGGTTTGTCAAATGTGAGACGATAGTGGTCACCATCATCAGCCATTTTCACCCATTCGGCAGCCATTTCTTTCGCTTTCTGTGTGTACTTTTCAGCCACATCTTTTTTGCCCAGCATATCTGCCAGATAACCGTATGAAGCAACACCCATGATTGCTTTGATAGAAAGGTTGGCATTGTGTGCAAAGTGACCTGCAAAGTCATCGGTACAAAGTTGGTTGGCCGGATCAAGTCCGTTCTCTACCAGATAGTCTGTCCACGTAGTCAGGGTTTCCCAATGTTTCTGTGCGTAATCTGCATTACCTTCTACCTTTGCAATGGCAGCAGCCAATACTACCATATTACCCGATTCTTCTACCGGCATATCACCGCCATAAGTCTGGCCGTTAGCCAATGGATAAGTACCGACATCATGTGCAGCAAATGGTTTCGCCCATTTTCCGCTTTCGCTATAATAGAAGATATGGTTCATGGTAGCTTTCACCAATTCCGGATTGTAGTATAAAAGCAACGGAGCTCCCGGATAAGTCAGGTCGACTGTTCCGATGGAACCATTACTGAAGTTCTCCTTAGAAAGGAATACCAAGTCGCCGTTCGGAGCCTGTACCAGTTTATGTGCAGCCAATGCCTGACGATAAGCCAATGCACAAAGTTCGGCATATTTACGTCCACCGGCAGCAGTAGCTTCTTCCATCAGTTTCTTGTCGAAAGCAGCGCTGTTCTTCATTTGTGTCTTGTATTCTTTCTCTGCTTTCTGGAATTGGGAAACAATCGTTTCATTACCCTCACGATTCCAGTAAGGACGCAGGTTATCACCAAAGTATTGGATAGAATAAATATCATCATATCCGATCAACAGATGGCCATCAGCTTTTTGTGTTTCGCCCAATGAACGTACCAAAGCCAGTTTATCATAACCGTTTGTGGTAGGAGCTTCCAGTTTATTGGCTACGAAGTTCTTGCGCAGCTCTCTGCCGTCACCGATTGCAGATGTGCTGTTTTCCTTTTCAGCTGCCAGATAGAAATGTCCCCAGTCGATACGAACATCATCACCCTTTTTCTTCAGAATCTCCTGATTGCGGCTTCCGGTACGAAGGAATAACAAATCGCCGTCAGTAAAGCTGTCGGCAACAGATTCCTGGTGAGGTTGGTCGATTGCCCATTGCGGAGATGCTTCGAAATACAATTCAACCTGATGTTTCTTTCCGTCATTGGAGGCTACTTCATAAGAGATATAGTTGACAGGACGTGACAACAAGTCCAGATTATCCATGAACATAGGAGCGGTAAATGTCAGTTTCAAATCTACCGGACCGCAAGTAAATGTATAATAAGTCTGCATAGGTTGTACGTCTACAGAAGTTTGTTGTGCTGTTTGATGGAAAGAACGATAACCGTCCAATTCTACCAGTAATCCGAAATCCAGCAGTCCGTTTCCTACCCGGTTATGACAATAGCCTGCAATCAGATTTTCACCCGGTTTCAAAGAGGCTACTACTTCTTCCGACAGTTTCACCCGTTCGTTCTTTTTACAAGCATTACCTGTATCTACCACTTTGATGCCGTTGATATAAATAATAGCATCATCGTCATGAGAGAATTCAAGATATACATTCTTTCCTGTCAAATCCTCCTGAATATCAGCTACCCGGCGTACCCAGATAAATTCTTCACCCCATTGGGTTTTGGCTGTATGTTCATTCTCCATGGTTCCGAAGGCAGCTTCGCCTTCTTTCCATGCTTTATCATTGAATCCGGCATTCTGCCATCCGTCAGCAGGCTGTTGAGTGGTATACTTTCCTGTCCAGCTACCTTGTTCGGATGTCTTTACCAAAGGACGTAGTTCCAGTTCTTCCGTTCCCATGAAACGGTAGGTTTGTCCGTCTACTTTTGCAACACCAAGTAAAGAAAAATCCTTGCCTGTCCAATGTTTTACAGGACTGTCGTATAGATTGTCCGTAGTAGACCATGCACTAGTATAAGGATCAATTGTCACCAGCGGATATGCCGGAGCACGTAATTCATTCTTCTCGTGCTGTTCTACCTGGGTCTCACAGCTACAAAATACAGAAGCTGTTCCCAGTAACAGCATCATCAGTTGTTGTTTCATAATTTAAATCACCTGTTTATTTAATCTATTTTACGCAAATTCCGTCGTTTTCTATTTATTTCTTAGCCGGAAACAAAAGCATCAATGCCGGTATACCGGAAGCAGAATAACTGTCAATTTCCGCACCTTCCGGCAACTTTTTATAGTATTCGCCTCCACATACGTTCCGTGTCTTATCTCTGTTTGCCCAACCTGTTTTGATGGTACGTTTCAGGAACGGGAGATATTGGGTTTGTCCGCAATCATACACCAACCATGCCATGTATTCCGCAAAGATAGCAGTATAGATACCCTGTTCAATACCACCTTCGAAAGGTAGCACTTTATGTTCTGCAGACATATCTTTCACTGTATAGTCTGCTGCCAGAATAGCATTGTCCAGATAACGTTTCTCTCCGGTCGCCTTATAAAGCAGTATGGAAGCTCCGATAAAGGTTGCCTGATTGTATACATGTGCTTTCCATGCGGGATTGCCATTTCCATGACGGCTATCGGCAATCTTTCCTGTTGCTTTATCCAAGAGATTTTCCACTCCCCATTCATAGATTTCTTTACCTTTGGCAAGATATTGAGCTTTCGTCTGATAATCCGGCCGTTTGTCGGTCGATTCTTTTCTATTTTCAGGCACGTTATTGTAGAGGGTTAATGCTGCAACAACTGTCGGAAAGTTGATACATGCCATCTTTCCATCACCGAATTTATTCGGTTTCGGATTTTGAATGGGTTGCCATTGCCAGAACATACCTCCGTTTTCTTTGTCATACGAACCTGTATCACCCACTTTTTCCGAGCCATACCATACCCGTTTGAAACTGGCTTCCGAGAGTTTCAGATATTCATCCACTCCAAAAAGTTCGTAGCCGCGTGCCAGACTGATAGTCCACCACATGATGTCATCGTAGATGAACCAGCCGGTATTTTCATTGTTATCATCAAAATCAAACTGACAATATTGCGCTTTGTTCCCTGCGAATATTTTCTCGCAGAGTGTTTTATAATAACTTGTCTTCTTTCTGTCTTTCTGTGCCTTTGCCAGTTTATAAGCATTCATTGCCATATCCCAATAAATAGGCTGACACCAGATAGCCGCTGCTCCATTGCCACGGTCAACAGCACTTGGATAGGACGAATTTGTCTTGTAAATATATTTATTGGAGTCTAGTAGTGTATTATTAAATCCTTCATAAGCTGCCCATACATCTTCGTTCGTATACGCATGCTTCTTCTGGTTTGCTTTTCCTAAATTACCGACTGCCCATGTGGTAGTTGATACTCCCAATAGTAGTGTCAGAGCCAAAAGAATTTTGCTTTTCATGATAGTTTATAAGTTTATAGTATTTTTCCTGTTACAAAGATTGCAGAAATAGCTGAAAAAAAACGATAATATTTATTCAATAAAGAACAAATACAGACCAAAACACTTTTCTACAATAAAAATAAAGGATTAATAAAGGGTTATTGGAGAATAATTTCCCCTCACTCTGTCCTTATGACAGAGATAAGGGGAATATTTAATCTACCTATTGAAAACTCATCCCGGTAAACAATTATTTGTTATCTGTAATGTCTGTGGATTCAACTCGAACCTGAGTGGCTTTGCAAATCGTTTCTTGCAGAAGTAGAAAAACTTATCGACAAATATAGTTAGATGCTTGGCATCAGGTCATTCCGGACCTGCTCCGGAATTTCCTGCAGGTTTCTGAGTTCCATGACGGATAATCAAATGACAGACTCTGACTTGGAATCTGTCATTTGAAATTAGTTGATATTAAGATTGTTGCAATGGTTGATGAGAGAATCTATCTTTATCCTGTCACCATCAATGCGCGTGTTCCTGTTATGTATCTTGGAACAACACGGAGGACAGTCTTCAAGGAATTTCCTGCCGTACTCCAGCAACTCTTCCTTCTTCTGACGGAATTCATCCGACAGGTCATGCTCCTCCGCCACGTCATCTTTAAGGTTGTACAAGGCGTCTATCTCGCGTTTCTTGTCAAAGACCAGCTTCCAGTCTCCTGACCTTACCGCAAACAGACCGAAATGTTCCGGAGCAGGCTCAAGATAAGGCTGTCCTATCAGATTGATGGAAAATACCAGCTCAGTGTGGGCGTCATCAATCCTGCTGCCGTCATAGTACGGAAGAAGATTCACACCGTCACCGTATGAAAAGTCATCCATACCCTTTGCTGCACCGATAAATGTGGAGGCAAGGTCTATGATGGAACATACTGACGAACTTTTGTGTCCCGCAGGAATCCTTTCCGGCCAGCGGGCAATCATAGGAACCCTTATGCCGCCTTCCCAAACCGAATTCTTGACTCCGCGCAGACCTCCGTTATACCTGTTCTGCTCGGCTCCGTTGTCACTCATGAACACAACGAGGGTGTTCTTGTCAAGACCGCTCTTCTCCAAAGCGTCCAGCACGCGGCCGACCTGGGTATCAAGCACATCCATCATCGCGCACCTTGTCGCCTGAACCGGTTCCATGCCTTTCTTCAGATATTTTACTATCACTTCGTCCGGGGCCTGATACGGAGTATGAGGGCAATTGTATGGAAGATACAGGAAAAACGGAGAACCGTCATGGTCAGAGCCGATAAAGTCCACGGCCCTGTCTGTAAGCTCTTCTGTAAGATATTTCATTTCCTTCACAGGCTTGATGCCGTCAAAAATATAGCTGTGCCTTGCAAAAGGACCGCCGGCATAATGGTCTCCCTCTGCAGGATCGAAATAGTCGTGCATGCCGCCGAGAAAACCGTATGCCTTGTCAAAGCCGTTGTTCAGGGGATGGTTCGATACATCCCAGCCCTGATGCCACTTTCCCAACCAAGCGGTAGTGTATCCGGCATCCCTGAGCTCGTCGGCAAAACAATGTCTCAACGGGCCAATGCCGGGCATGACGCCGTCGGAATTTTCATATACACCTGAACGCTGCGGAAATGCACCTGTCAGGAATGACGTCCTGGTAGGGGATGAAAGAGGTGAGGCATATGCCTGAGTCATCATCACACCTGAGTCGGCAAGCCTGTCGATATTTGGTGTAGCTACAATCGTTGAAGGATTGTAGCAGGAAAGTTCACCATATCCCATGTCATCGACAAGAATAAATACCAGGTTCGGAGACTTCTGCCCGTTTGCACTAGCTGTACAGGAAGTAGTTATGCATGCGGCACCAACACCGAGTGACATTGCATAAATAATATTTTTTTTTCTATTCATAATTATAATGCGAATCAGCAGTTGACAATCATCTACCTTTTCGCTTGTTAAAATGTTATTATTCAGTTAATTATCTCATTAATTAATTTTCTAATCTCCTTAAAATCAGTATATTAGAAGAATAAAGCCACTCATTGTTCTAATTATGATTCCCAAGGAAAAAGAATTAAAACTTATAAATAATATATGCGATGTTTACAAATCAAAGACATACATACTTTTACCAAGGAATACCTGCTTTCATGGTTGCCTGACTTGCCTTCTTACCAAACATTCAATTATAGATTGAATTGATTACTCTAATTTCTAACTAAGGAATCAAATACTGATTCGCATTATTAATACTTTTACTATTACAAAGATTGCGAAAATAGACGAGAAAAAATAAAAATCTCTATTCAATAAAGAACAAAAGCAGACCAAAACACGATTTATTTTGTGTTTATGGAGCATCGTGCTCTCTCTCCATTTATTAATTAACTGTTTCATGTTTCTCATCGTTTTTCACATTACTATTCAATAATAGGCTTCCATTCATAATCTCCGATAATCTTGGCAATATGCCGACCGGTCAGATCAACCACTTCATTAGTAACTCCCGATGGTTTCGTTGTAAAATTCCATGCCGCAACCAAATCCGTCTCTTTTCCTGTAACTTCAGCCGTACCTCCATAAGACTCCTGAATATAAGCATCATTCTTGGCACTCTTCCAAATACGGATATTCTTCATATAACCAGCAAAGCCTTCTTCGAACAAGTCATCTCCTGGGCGCATATAACGTCCAAAAGCGGTCATAGGCTTATTGTTGTTGGCAAAATTACCCGAGTCATAGAATTTACTGCCTACGCCTCCCTCGGTTACTTTTACCTCTCCGTTCACATACAATTTAGCACGTAAGCCCGGATTATCAGGCAATCCTGTATCACTATACACAAACACAAAATGACACCACTCTCCATCTTTCAGAGCAGGCTTGATTGTCGGTTGACAGAAGCCAGTTGTTTCTCCCCAATTAACGCGATAGATTCCACCGTCAACTTTGCGCCAGTACATCATCCAAGCTTTATTTTGCATATAAGTCGACAAGAACACATTATTATCTTTACCGCCTCCTTGCGTCACTTTCACCCAAAACTCAATAGTAAACGCTTGATTATTCTGATTACCGAATTTTACATAATCTTCACTGCGTCCAAAGTCAATGTATGAATTAGCACCAGCCCCAGTACCAGCTACAAACAACTCCGCAGGTATCGCCTCAACATCTTCCAAACGGATAGTACCCTCAAACTTTACAATAGCCGCTTTCGTCGTTTCTACATAACGTTGCTTCTCACTCTCCGATGGAGCCGGATTCTGATATTTAATCAAAAGAATATAACGATTCGCATCATCTATCGCATCCGTCAGTATAGCGCGGCTCTCGGCCGGATACTGTCCTTTTTTCTCACCATACTCCGCATTTCCCCGCAAATCAGTAATCTCCGCTATTAATGCATCCAACTGATCGATATATGAATCTTTAATCTCCGGAGCCGCGGCAAAATCCTCGTGAGTCTCCTCCGAACAAGCAGCGAGTTGAAGTGTGAATATCATGCACAAAGCATAATACCACATTTTCCAAATTGAATATTTTGTATTCATCATTCTTTGTTTTTATAGATTAGACTTATTTATCAGCAGGAAACATCAACATCAATGCCGGTATTCCAGATGCGGCATAGCTTTCAATAGCCGCGCCTTCAATTTGTGCCTTATGGTACTTTCCACCACACAAATCACGTGTCCGGTCGCGATTGTACCAGCCATAATTAATATTACGTTTTAAGAAAGGCAGATATTGCGTCTGACCACAATCATAAACCAGCATAGCCATATATTGCGCATAAATAGCTGTATAGATTCCCTGTTCCACACCACTCTCAAACGGCAATAAATCATAGGTAGCCGACATTGTATTCATAGTATAGTCAGCTCCCAGAATAGCATTATCCAAATATTGTTTTTCACCGGTAGCTTGATAAAGCAGTATAGAAGCACCAATAAAAGTCGCCTGATTGTAAACGTGAGCTGACCATACCGGATTACCTTCACCGTGTCTGCTATCCGCTACCTCTCCCATATTCAGGTCAACCAGATTTTTGACCGACCATTCATAGATTTCTTTTCCTTTTGCCAAATAGGCATCTTTGGTCTCATAATGTGGACGGACAAATAGCCTCCCGTCCTTCTCCCAACTTTCGGGGTTCGGGTCTTCCGGACGTTCGGCCGGCACATTATTGTAAAGAGTCAACGCAGCCACCACAGTCGGGAAATTAATGCACGCCATTTTTCCATCAGTGCTGGTATGAGGTCTGGGGTTTGAATTAGGGGTCCAATCCCCAAACATACCTCCTTTTAATCCTCTTTCCGGATCGGCATACGACCCGTCATCTCCAACCACTGGTGACCCATACCATACACGAGTAAAACTTGCTTCTGCCAAATCACGATATTCTTGTACTCCAAATAATTCATAAGCGCGTGCCAAAGTAATTGTCCACCATTGAATATTGTCATAAATAAACCAACCTGTATTGTCGTTGCCATCATCAAAATCAAAATCTACATAATGAGTCTTATTACCGGCATACAGATTATCACATAATTGCTTATACTTTGCCTCTTTCTCTGAATCACCTTCCGCCTTCGCAAGCTTATAAGCAGCCATCGCCATATCGTAGTACATCGATTGACACCAAATAGCGGCAGCACCATTCCGACGGTCAGTAGCTGCCGCATCGGCAGTACTCGCTTTATAAATATTCTTATCCGCATCCAGCAAGTAGTCGTTAAAAGCGTCATAAGCTCTCCAGATATCGGCTTTTGTATATTCAGGAATAATCTCATAATCCGGGATATATGGTTCTGCTGATTTATCCTCATTGCAAGATGATATACAAAGCGCACCGGACATCAGACACAATGCTGAAAAAATATATTGTTTCATCCTAATTCTTTTTTATAATTACTATTAGAAACCTGTATTTTGAACCAGGTTCTTATCAATATCAATCTCACTTTGCGGTATTGGGAAGAAGTATTGACGGTCGAAAGTGCGGTTTACAATTTCCGTACGCTTAAAGAATTCATTTCCATCGTAATTCACGTTCATACCATGAACAGGTTTATTAAAGTACTCAACCAGCCCCCAACGACGTACATCAAAGTAACGGCAATTTTCAAAACTTAATTCAATACGTTTTTCCTTACGGACTAAATCTAAAACCTCTGCCGACGTTGTCGGTTTCACCAAACGAGGTGTTTCGCCATACCCCGGAATACCCGCACGCTTACGAATGATATTCATATAAGTCCAGATATCTTCGTTAGTGGGATCAACATGCGCAAGAGCTTCAATATAATTGAAATAAATATTAGTCTCACCAGAATCCATACATTTACGTACCAGATATCCTGTACTTGTGTAATCGTTCTTTCCTTGCTTCTTTCCACAATTGCCGCTATAAGTAAAATCTACGGTATAGCCACCTTCATTTCCTCCAAACCATATAGAGTTACTGAACGTGATGTCCGTATAGAAACGAGGTTCTCGGTTTACATACATCATTTGTGTTCCTGCCCGAGCATATAATGTACCATCGGCAGCTTTATAATCTCCAGAAGAAACTCCTTCCTCCGTATATCCGGATTCCACGTTGATAATAGGAGTCATTCCGTCACTTTCATATCCATTAATAGGAGATTCGCCGTTTGCCATGAAATAAGCATCTACCATTTCCTGCGTAGCTCCCAGCAAGCTACCACCTCTGTTCGAACCCGTATTACCGGACCTATTCGGCATACGGTCATATTGCATAGTACTAGCTGCATTATCTATACGATAGAAAATCATCTCTTTATTATTTCCCATCGCTGAAAACAAAGTTCTTACGGCACGGCGACAAGACTCTGTCGGGCTGAATCCTTCCGCATCCGCATCCGCAACAGGCTTTCCTTCTACATCCGTGTACATCAGATGGTAACGGTTCGCATAATCAGACAAGAATGATTTACACTCATCTACTACTTTCTGCCAATTTGCTTTTTTAGTTGCCTCATCCGGTGTATTCGGAAACAATTTGGTTCCATCCAAGTTCGCCAGATCCGCATAATAAGGGCATTCTCCATTAAACAACCAACTTGCGCGGTAGGTCAATGCCTCAATAATAAATGCTTGCGCAATCGCTTTATCAATACGCCCCACTCCGGAAACCTTATCAGTCGAAGCGTCTTCCAACAAACCGTCGCTTTGCGCACCTTTTAATTCCGACACTATAAAGTTGAAACATTCATCCACCGTATTACGTGAAAGCTGTAATTCATTACTCGGCGTATCCATCGGGAAGTCTTTCTCCAACAAAGGAACCGGCCCATAAGTACGTACCAGATAGAAGTAATAGATAGCGCGTAAAGCTCTCGCCTCGGCTTTCCATTGTTTCCTTTCTGTTACTGTCAATGGGGCTTTGTCTACATATTGTGTAAACACGGCAGCTTCATGAATACCCGAGAACCAACTCTTCCAACGATACAACGTCATCGTCCCTTCTGTAGCGTCAATCGTATTATTATTAATCAGCTTACTCTTATTGTCAAGTGTCCACTCCGCTTCATCACAAGCACCGGTCCAAGGTCCCGGTGTACGGTACAAGCTTGTTTCTTTCACTTGCCGTTGATTAAATTCATCCGGTAAGAATGTGTACACATTCGACAAATATTTCAAAGCTCCATTTCTGGTTGTAAAAATCTCCTCCAGCGACAAACGCCCATCCGGCACCTGATCAAAATAGTCATTACAAGAAGTTGTCAGGATGAGTGCTAGCAAACCTGCTATTATAAAATTATACTTTTTCATCACTATTTTTTTTAGAATGTGAAATTAACGCCTAATGAATATGAAGTCGTATTCGGATAAGAAGCACCGTTACTGGTGCTCAATTCAGGATCCCATAATTTGAAACGACTCAATGTAAACAGGTTAGTACCCATCAGATATACCGCCGCATTTTTCAAGTGAACTTTATTAATCCAACTTTTCGGCAAATTATAGGATATCTGCATCGTTTTCAAACGCAAGAAGTCCATATTATACACCCACCAAGTACTATTCTGGAAGTTATTAATATTACTTGTTGTTTCAGCACCGTGAGATAAACGAGGATAGAATACATTCTGATCCGGATTTTCTTCTGTCCATCGATCGTCTATATTAGTATACAGGTTACCCGTACCACCGCCACCGTTAAACGGATTAATACTACTACCACTCAACACGCGCTCCGCACCGGCGGTTCCCTGGAACATCATACCGATAGAAAGGTCTTTCCATCTCAAAGTAAATCCAAATCCATATACTGTCGTAGGTACATTACCACGAGAAATATAAGTTTGGTCATAGGCGTCAATCTGACCATCGCCATTCAAATCTTTATATTTGATGTCTCCGGCTTTTACAACACCAAACTGAGATGCGAACGGTTTTGGAGTAATAGCTTTGTTGGCACTGGATAATGATTCCCAACGCGCCATATCATCAATCTCCGCTTGCGTAAACAAGCCCTCGGCTACATAACCTTTGCTTGAATTGATATTACGCCCATATTGATCCATCCAGCCATATTTCTGTTCCGGTAACTCTCCCTGAATCCACTTATCCTTATTGTATGTGATATTGGCACGAAAAGCAATAGTCCAATCTTTATCTATACGCTTATTATACTCAATCGTACCGTCAAACCCTTTATTCTCTACAATACCAATATTTCCATAAGGAGCAGAAGTGTTGTATCCCAGAAACGAAGGGATTGAATGTTCACGCTTCAACAGAATATTTTCACGGCGTTCTTTAAAAAGATCGAATACAACCGACAATTCGTCATTGAACATTTTCAAATCAACACCAAGATCCTGCTTACGTGATTCTTCCCAAATCAAGTCTACAGCCATATTCTGAGTCTCATAACCTGACCACTTTGTCCCGTTCGGACCGAATTTGTAACCGTAGGCTCCATTTTCTTTCATCTGGTCCAGATACATGAAACGGCGGTCGGACACTTCACTGTTACCTACTTTACCATCCGTATAACGGATTTTCAGGAAAGAGACAATCTTAGATAAAGGCTGCCAAAATCCTTCATTTGAAATGACCCAGCCCACACCAAATGCAGGGAATGTTCCAAAGCGATGCTTGGGCGAAAAGTTCTCCGCGCCATTGTAGCCAATATTAAATTCTGCAAAATAACGGTCTTTCCACGAATAAGTAGCACGACCTGCGATACCCATCATGCGATAAGGAATCGCTTCTTCCAATGTACCTTTCGGATACAACAGCTTCTGCTGCTGGTTGAACAAGAATAGCGCACTGACACGATGGTCCTCATGAAATGTGCGATCATAGTTAATAGAAGCCTCCAGATACGTTTTCTTATTACCCTTTGTCTCTTGCTTGTAGCTTAACACGTTACTGCCTTCAAAAATTCTCTGTAGGATAGGTTGCCCGTTCATATCATAGGGAACGTTCGTATCCAAGAAATTATAAGTAGATTCCGTACGATCCTGATGCACATGTATTTCATTATATACATCAAACGCATACATAGCAGTCAGACTCAATCCTTTGGTAAGCATACTCAAATCCTGAGTAAGGCGCAAATTTGAATAGATCTGATTCTTTGTCAGATTATCGTAACCACGGCGAGTAGCCTGCGAATACGGATTGTTGAGGTTATTGTTGGTAGAAGTTCCCGGAATATAAGATTCGCCATCGACAAAAAACATTTTCGGATATTCCACCGGAGAAATATTCATCGCAGACTTGTATAAATCAGCAGATGAAATAGCCGGATAATTACCTTCTCCCAAATATCCCTGAGCGCCAATTTCAATCTTAGTAGTAGGAGTCACATCAATATTCAAATTAGTCGTGAAGTTATAACGGCTATATTTCATCTTTGAATCAAATGTATCAATACTCTTATCCGTTACAGTCATACCGGTTTCATTAAAATAACTGACGGATGCATAGTAAGAAACTCTCTCGCTACCCCCACGCACATTCACATTCACACGTCGGTTATGTCCCCAGTCATTAAAAATCTCATTCAACCAGTTTACATTCGGATACAAATATGGATCTTTACCGGCGATTGTATTCTTGATTCGTACATTATCGAATTTTTCGGGAAGACCATCATTGCGCAAGGCTTCATTAGCCGCCTTCATATAAGAAACACCGTCTACCAAATCGACCATTTTGGTGAATCGGGTAAATGATTCATAATAATCAGCACTAACAACCGGTTTTCCAACCTTTCCCAGCTTAGTTTTAATCAAAATCACACCATTCGCACCCCGTACACCATATACAGCCGTAGCCGACGCATCTTTCAACGTTGTCAACGATTCAATATCCTCCGGGTCAATGTCATTGAAACTACGTTCCACTCCATCCACCAATACTAATGGAGTCGACGTATTAGGAGTAGAAATGCCACGTATCCAAATATCCGCGGCATCTTTTCCGGGTTCACCCGTACGTTGTACGGCTATTACACCGGCCAAACGCCCTGCCAGAGTTGTAGTCAAACTGGCGGAAGGAGTTTTTATATCCTCCATCTTCATGGAGGATTGTGCACCGATGTTACTTATCTTACGTTGCGTACCATAACCGACAATCACGGTTTCCTCCAACTCATTGACTTGTTCTTCCAATACTACATCATAAATATTCGTAGAAGAGTTGGTTCTTACCTCTGACTGTTTGAATCCGATATAAGTAAACTTAATCAATACGCTCTTCTTACTTATATGCAGTTCATACAAACCATCCATATTAGTGATAGCGCCATTTGATTCTCCATCTACAGTTACATTCACTCCAATAAGCGGTTCTCCTTTCATATCAGTCACACGCCCGGTTATTTTTCGTGCATTCTGTTGTTGCCCGATTGAAGCCGGTGCTTTTCCAGAAATAAAGATTTGCCTGTCGGAGATCCGGTAAGTACACGAAGTACCTTCGAATAGTTCAGAAAGAATTTCCTCTATCTTCTTGTTTTTACTGTCGATAGAGACCTTACGATCTAAGTTCACAGCATCATCCAAATAGAAGAAAACAAATTGACTACTTTTCTCTATCGTTTTAAGTACTTCTCTCAATGTCGAGTTATTCACACTGACCGAGAGAGTCTTAATTTGAGAATAATTGTTGTAACTTGCGAAAGAATAGTCTATTCCGAGAAATAAAAAGCACAGGAATAGCCCGAAAACCTTACTCTTTCGTTCTCTAATTGCATTTTTCATATTAAACATGTTAAAAATTTCTCATAATATTATTTCTGTGTCTAAACATTTATGGGCATACCAATCCCATCTGGATGATAATGTGTATCATCCACTCTCTACAAAAATTACCATAAGTATCAGGAGTTAGATTTGTTATTCTATATCTATTTCTTTACTACTCGATACGTTTTATACTGTTCATCATAGGCATAAGAAATTGGTGCAACAAAGGTTAATCCATTAATAACTGTTTCAAAGCTGTCTTTCAAATCGATTTTTCCGGAACATTTTATTTTACTTAGCGCTGGGTCAAATTCTACATTCACACCATAATAGGTAGACAGGCGTTGCAAGACTATTCCCAAATCGGCACTTTGGAAACAATATAGTCCATTTATCCACGATATTGCCTGTTCTACATCTACTTGTGATATATTTTCCTTTCCATCGGCAGAACTGAACATCTGATTAGGAGCCAAAATCGCTTTCGGAGTCCGGGCTGTCTCTACCTGAACACATCCTTGCGCCAGCACTACACTTCTAATTGCTTCCGACTCATATGCCGTTACATTAAATTTAGTACCAAGCACCCTGACATTCATATCTTTGGTCCGCACATAGAAAGGGCGGTTTTCATCTCTGGCTACTTCTATGTAGATTTCTCCGTCCACATAGATTTCACGTTTATCTTTTTCAAACTCTACCGGATAAATCACTCTCGTGCCGGCATTCACCCAGACTTTAGATCCATCGGCAAACGTCAATACCGATCGCTTTCCACGCGGAATGACCAATTGATTGTAAGCTGCCGATTTTTCCTTTTGTATACTTTCCTGATTTGTTTTGATTTCTACGGAATCATACGTAATCTCCGTTTCTTTTTCTTTCAGGCTCACTACGTTATCTTCCGCCAAAATCAACAGTGTTTCTTCCGTCAGAGGCAAATCAGCTTTGGTATTCACTGCAAAAGTGGCAATATCCGGATCCAGCACCGAAGAATAACTCTTTAATAAGAAGAAACATCCCACAAGAATAGCAACACTGGCCGCCGAGCTCAATCCTATTAAGAAATAGTTCTTACGTTTCGCCTTCTCCTTATTTATATTGGTTGCCTGTATACGAGTCCATAAATCATCCGTTTCCTCGTTTGAAAGTACTTCTTCTTTCTCTTTTGAAAAAACCTCCAAATATCTTTTTGCTGCTATATATTCATCTATATTGGAAGGATTCATCTGTTCAAATTCATCCCAGAACTTCTGTGTTTCTTCCGTAGGATGATTCATGGAAGAAATAAAGAAATCATTCTGAAGGAATTCTTCAAAAGTATATAGGGAAAAATCTGTATGTTTTTGTTCAGAGTTCATCATTTTCATTGTCTTTACGTATGAATAACAGTTGTACTTTCATTTTATACTCACCTTTTCCGAAGTTTTTTCCACTTTTTTTTGATTGACAGGAAAAATAGGCTGATTATTCTCTCTTATTTTCTCTTAAATAAGTCCCGGATACGTCCCAAAGCCCGTTGAATGGAGTTAGAAACAGATTGATTATTCATGTCTGTCACCTTACTTATTTCATCAATACTCATCTCTTTGATATATCGATAATAAATAATTTCACGCTGTCTGTCCGTCAATACAGACATCATAGTATGTACGGTTGCCTGAACTTGTTTTTCCTGTTCATTATTAATATATATAGTTTCCGGACTGGAAGGGGATTCGTCAACCGTCTCTTCTCTCTCACCTATTTCATCAAACGAAAGAGAATCTGTTGTCTTTTTTAGCGCATTAAAAAGAGTGTTTTTCAACGCTACCGTCAAATAAGCTGCAATATTATCTGTTGGGGCTAACTTTGCACGATTCATGTGGATTTTCACAAACACATCATGTATGCAATCTTTAATTAATTCTTTGTCTGAAGTATATAATAGTCCGAATCGAAACAGATCTTGCACCGTTCGATTATAGATTTGGGTATACGCACTCGAATCTCCCTCGAGAAACCTTTTCCACAAAAGGGAGTCGGAAAGAGTGTGTATATCTGGGTTCATTATAATAAGTATGTTTGATTTACAAGGACAAAAATAAAACAATAAATCAAAAAAAGCCCATCTTTATTAAAATATTAATTACGGATGGGCTGAACTTTTCAGATTTTACTTCAATGGGCTTGCCTTTACTCCCTCGAAAGTCATCTTTATGGGTTTTATTTTTCCATCTTTATCAAAGTACATACGGTCAACGCAGGTCACACGAGCGTTTCCATCCGTTTCACCCAATGGATGGCGATGATAAATGATGTACCATTCATCCTCTCCCGGCCCTTTTACAACTGAATGATGACCGGCACCTGTTCCAATATTGGGATCTCTCTGTAATATTTTTGCTTCTCTTTTGAAGGGTCCGAACGGTGAGTCGGCAATGGCATAAGCAACACAATAATCCGGTCCGGTCCAACCGCCTTCTGACCACATAAAATAGTATTTTCCGTTACGTTTCAACATAAAAGGTCCCTCTACATATTTTTCGGGGGTTACTTCCTTATAAAGGGTACCATCTTCAAACGGTACGATACTCAACAAGTCCGGGGCCAGTTTCACCATATTACAATGTCCCCAGCCACCATAATACATATAATACTGTCCGTCATCGTCTTTGTAAACAAACTGATCGATCGGTTGCGCACCATTTACAAATTTATCAATCAGAGGTTTGCCTAACGCATCTTTAAATGGTCCGGCAGGATTGTCAGCCACAGCTACACCAATACCGCCCAGTTCATTATTGCTTTGAATATCATTCGCACCGAAGAATATATAATATTTATCATTCGCATGAATCACGGCAGGTGCCCACAAAGCACGTTTAAACCAACTAATATTCTCTTTTGATAACACTTTCGGGTGCTTTGTCCAGTTCACCAGGTCTTTAGATGAGAAGGCATCCATGAAAGTCTGTTCGTCATAAGGCGCCGAATACGTAGGATAAATCCAGTATTCATCCCCAAATACAATTCCTTCCGGATCGGCATACCATCCCGGAAATACAGGATTGCCACTCGTCTTCGGTTGTTGATTGGCTTTTTGTCCAAATACAGACTGGGAACAGCAAATAACACTAAGAAGAATAAGGTGCTTCAGTTTCATACAATATCAATTTTAAAGTTCGTGCCACAAAGATGAGAAAAAACAACTAGAAATTCAATAAATACAAACCAATTAAGGATAAATACTAACCAATCTGCAAAAAAAAGATGATTTATCAGGATTTTGTGCTTTCTTTGCAGTGTCATTATTAAATGAAAAATACCATGAAAAGCAGATTGTTATTATTAGCCGTACTTTTAGTCATTATTTGTGCATCCTGTCAACCCAAGAAGAAAACAGAGCCGGAAAAGGAAGCCATAACAGGAGCTACTTATACAAATCCGCTACGTGAAAGAGGAGCAGAGCCATGGGCTGTTTTTTATAAAGGGAAATATTATTATACGCAAGGCTCTGAAAGCAGAATCATGCTCTGGGAGACCAGTGATATTACAAATTTGAATGACAGTCTTAGAAAGCCGGTATGGATACCAACCGATCCAAGCAATTCCCATCACTTATGGGCCCCCGAAATGCATCGCATCAACAACAAATGGTATATTTACTTCGCAGCAGACGATGGTAATATGGACAATCACCAGATTTATGTGATTGAAAACGAGGCTGATATTCCTACAGAGGGTAAGTTTGTTATGAAAGGGCGCATACCGACCGACAAAGATAACAACTGGGCAATTCATGCGAGTACTTTCGAACACAACGGACAGCGTTACATGATTTGGTGCGGATGGCAAAAACGAAGAATTGACAGCGAGACACAATGTATTTACATCGCTTCGATGGAAAATCCGTGGACTCTTTCTTCCGACAGAGTTCTGATTTCCAAACCTGAATATGAATGGGAGTGTCAATGGGTGAATCCCGATGGCAGCAAAACAGCCTATCCGATCCATGTAAACGAAGCACCTCATTTCTTCCAGCCGAAGAATAAAGATAAAGTATGCATTTTTTATTCCGCCAGCGGTAGCTGGACTCCCTATTATTGTGTAGGATTACTGACAGCAGACGCCAATGCCAACCTATTGGACCCTGCTTCCTGGAAGAAACATCCGACACCTGTATTTCAGCAGAAACCGGAGAATGAAGTTTTTGGCCCCGGCGGCAGTTCTTTCGTCTCTTCACCGGATGGAAAGGAATGTTATATGCTTTATCATGCCCGTCAGATACCGAATGATGCTCCGGGTGCAATGGATTCACGTACTCCCCGCTTGCAGAAAATAGAGTGGGACAAAGATGGGATGCCTATACTGGGAATACCGGATAAAGCCGGAGAACCCATGGCAAAGCCATCTGGTTCTCCAATCAATTAAACTAATTACATTTTGTACTTTCAGGTCCAAGGTATGAACGTTTTAATCCTCCCATGTCGATGACTATTTTTTGAATGACGACCCCGGGATCACCACAACGTATCTGTAGGGTGTGTTTGCCCGGCTTCTTCACATACAAAGTAGATTTATTCACTCTACAATTCTTCAGTACACTATCATACCAAACTTGAGAATACTCAATAGCAGAAGTAGAAGGAGTAGAAATAGAACCATCATCTATACGGACACTATACTTTGTGTCCGAATTAGTATGTTCCGGCAATTTATAGTCTCGCTCTGCGTGCAAAGGGAATGTAGGTAGAACATAGGTATACACATCATAAATCCCGGCATTAAACGTATAAAAATCATATTCCACTCTAGGTACATCACCAGCACGATACATCTGTAAGGGAGATATAGGATTCCCTAATTGCAAAGCATACCCTTCAACCCCAACCCCGGGAAGAATATTCATTTTTATGTCATTACTCTCAAACTTACGATGAAACCCTGCAGCCGGAATAGAGACATACCCATTCTCTTCCATATATACTCCTTGCATCTCATCACGCACAGGAGACGCCGGATTAAAAACAGAAACCAATACACATTCTTTTTGATCATTAGAACTAAACTCCACAGCACCTTTAATACTCTCTCCAACCGGAACTTTCTCCCAATCAACAGATACCCTGATTCGGTCCTCTGTCGGAGTTTGCCCAGCTTTTTGAGACACTATAATCCAATCGTCCGACGGCTTTGCAGTCCAACTCAAATCTCCACTTCCTTGATTATACACATCGATCCAATGGCTTTTACGGGAAAAAGTGTTATAAACAGGCAAACTATGATAGCTCAACCCACCTTTATCCAAAATTTCACTTTCTGCCTGAAGAGCTAATTTAGGAGCACCAACCGGTGTATAACTTTCTTCCATCAACGGAAGCATAAAGTAAGAACTGGAACCTTCATAATTCTGTTTCAAAGACATCATATATTTCCATTTCCCGTTCAACAAAGAATTATACCCTTCAGTTATGATTTGCAGACTATCATGGTAATTCTTTACCTTCTCCTTTATCAAATTGGCGGCGGCACGCTGCTGACGAACATACTGCCGATAATATTGTCCTTTTATAGTCATGTGGTTCATCAGTTCGGCACCTTTCACCGGGTAGTATAATAACTGATAAAAAGCCGGCTGACTGTCTTTATCCAAAGATGCCAAAAGATTTTCCGCTTTCTTCCCAATGCGGCTATATTCGTTCAGACGATTTTCTGCTTCATTATAATTGGCAAAAGAGAACTCCGTATCCGTACGTTTCTCTCCCCCGCCCCAATAATTATTCCAATATCCCCAACCCATATATTCCGGTTTCCGGGAAAAGGCCAAATTGATATGCGAAGAAGTGATATCTTCAAATACGCTATAATACTGTTCCCCAAACATCTTTGCCAACCAACGGGCGGGATAGGTAACCACATTATTCGCATTAAAGCTATCTATATCATAAGCCATATCAAGGAATAAAGACACTTGCATTTCGGCTCCTTTTAAATCACCGCAATTAGCCAGCCAGATACGGTCTGCCGTCGTATCATAAGCCTTTCGGAGTTCCTCATACATCAGAGCCGGGGGAGTAGTGCTGTACCACAAATAGCTATGGGGAACTCCCAGATAAGAGACATGGTAGTAAACACCTGCACGCCCGGAGCGCTTCTGTTCATGCGGGCCACTTAAGCGCTTCATGTAGCCGAAGTTATCATCCGGCCAAATAATGGTTACATCATCCGGCAATTCCAATCCATTCGAATAGATTTCCAACACCTCCTTGTATGGAGTAAATGCCTGTGGAATTGTTTCAACCGGTCGATCAATATGTTCTGCAATCAAATTACGCTGGTCTTTCAACGCACTCTCCAGCATTTTGACCTTTTCTTTCATGGGGACATCACCTCCTCCCATTGCCGCATCATGCAATCCTCTCAAAGCCAATGTATATACATTCTCATAGGCACAGTTTTCCTTTACACGGTTTCCTAGAACTTCATTAATTTTATCCTTATTTTTACCATAATCCCAAGGCCCCATCGTTTTTGAATTCCATTCACTAGCTGTATTTAACAATAATGGTTCGCAATGACTGGACCCCATTACAATAGCAAAAGTATCTGCCACCAACTTATTTTCAGGTATCTTATAAAATGCGGTCGACACCGGATGCATGGCAGGAGCCAGATGATTGGCTTTCAACCGTAACAACAATTCGCATATTTTGGCATAAGTACGGGGACCTATATTGCCACGCTCTTTCTCAAAAGTCTTAGCGGCCCAAGGTTTCAGTCCCCAATCTTCATCATTCAGAAAAACACCTCTATATTTCACGGAAGGGGCCTTGGAAACAGTGGTGGGAGCATCCACATAAAGTGTTTTATGTTTCTTCACAGGGACATCCGCCCACCAATACCAAGGAGACACACCTGCCATTTCCGAAAGAGAAAACAAACCGTAAGAAGCTCCTCGCCTGTCACTCCCGGCTACAATCAGCGCTTTATCTACTCCTGGAAAAGGATGATTAACTGTCTGAATCAGATAACGTTCCCATGCTCCTTCCAAAGGAGATATATCTATTTTCCCATTGGAGGCTAGCTGACGAATTGCCTGATTCTTTTCAATAGTACCGACAATCACCACTGTTCTTCCTTTCTTCCATTCATCTGCCAATTTTAATCTCTGTCCTGTGACATTTTCAATATCAGACACAAACAGTTCGGCAACCTTCTTTACAACCGGGTAATCATTGGCATCATAACACACGGTCGCCTTTATTTTCGATGCGACTAATGGGAAAGCATATTTACTATGTTTTACATTCTCATTCACAACCACTTGTGATTGCAGGGCAGATGCCACTACCAATAATATTAATAGCGAAAAGATTCTCATTGATACAGTAGTTCTAGTTATTCAGTTCTATTTCTTTTTATCTTCAAAATGATAGTTATATGGATTCCGCTTAAAATGATAACGATTTCTTGGCACCGGCAATGGGTCTTGTACACGCAGTTCCCAAGTCATCAATTCTTCCAGCAATTCCATTTGTTTGGAGGCATATTTCTTTTTATTATAAAGATTATTAATCTCGGAAGGATCGGCTTTCAAGTTATACAGTTCACCACGACCATAATTGTCGAGTACTAGTTTCCAGTCATCTTTGCGAACCATACGTTCAGTTCCGCTTTGTGTCCAGGTATTCAGTTCGTCAAAGTGAGCTATTTTATTGGGTTGCAAAGCCCCCTCTTTAACAAATGTCAACGGTTCATCCCGGGTGAAATCTTCACCACCGAATCCCTGTTGTACAATTACACTCGAGAATTCTTTCTTTGGGTACGATTTACCCGTCAACATCGGCCATAAACTGCGTCCTTGCACTCCCAAAGGTATATCTGCACCGATTGCTGTACAAATAGTAGGAAATACATCAGCAATAGAAACATGCGCATCCATTGGAGATTTTTGCGGATGAATGTTATATCCTGCCCAAATCATCGGAATACGGGTCAAACATTCAGGCACTCCTGCACCTTTACGAATCAAGCCATACTCCCCACAATAATCCCCATGGTCTGACAGGATTACAAAAATGGTATTTTCATAAAGCCCGGCTGCTTTGAATCCTTCAATCAGACGTTTGGTCTGGTCATCAATCAGACGAAGCATTCCTAAATAATTTCCACGCAAACGAGGAAGATCTTCCGCCAGGTTCGGGCAGGCTGTATCTTCCAATTCCGCCAAAATCTCATACTTATTTCCTTTTTTAGATAAATCGTTCCGGCTAGTCAAAGTTGCCGGTATCTTTTCCGGAGAAAACATTGAGAAATAAGGCTCTGATATCTGATATGGATTATGCGGTTCAGGCATTGAAACCCACATAAAGAATGCGGAATCTTTTTGCTGCTCCGCCCAAGCCAAAGCTTTGGTAACCATTTTCACCGGATTCTGCGCTTCTGCCGGGAAAGGGGTGGCTTCCAAATATTGACCTCTCGCTTTATTATTCAGAAAAAATGCAAAGTCCTTATCTTCCTGCGTATCACGCTGATTCTTTCCCCAATGAAAATATTCCTCACAATAATCAAAATCTTTCCCTTTCACATGCGCATGGTTCTTTCCCACTAATGCCGTCTTATATCCTTGTTCTTTAAACACTTCGAGCATATCTTTCTTATAATACATATCGAGAGTGTTGTGGTTCGTACGGACATGCGTAGCAGTCGGATAACGTCCTGTAAACATGGAACAACGCGCAGGCATACTAGCAGGAGCTACCGTATACGCCTTATCAAACCAGACATTACTCAATGCCAGCGAATCGGCAAAAGGAGTGACAGCCATCGGAAAACCTTCGCGACCACACAAATCAGCTCGCTGTTGGTCGGTCATGATGATAACAACATTGGGTTTGGGTGTTTGTGCCAGCATTGGAATAACATTAACCATACTGGAAATCGCAGAGATTGAAACTAAAACTTTTGTATTCATATAATAAATTCTTTAATCGTTCACGCCCAAAGTTCGACAATTCATTTGACAAACTACGAAAATAGCTGTTCAATAAAGGACAAAAAATGACAAATAGTCCAGTTACAAACACACGATGAGCCTATTGACCACGATCAATAGTTATACACAGAGCAATTACCAATATTGACTAAAGAAATTCAAAGCCGCCTGGTAAAAGACCTTTGTATCTCTTTGCTCTTTATATAGGCTCTCCAATACTTCTTCATATCTAACCGGGTCAATCTTATTCCGGATAGATTTCCATAGCCCGATGTTCACATCAACCTGCTCAATGCCTCGTTTCAAATTAGATTTGAACTCTTCACGTAATGACTTCCCGGATTTCATTTTATGCGACCACGGCACGTTGTGGAAACAAAGCAAGTAAAGTTCGGGACACTGTGACAAACTGTTGAATATATCCTTGTTGTATTTAAAATATTGAGACACATAGTTCGTTCCTTTTGTGGTACGATCAGTGCCGATAGACTCTTTGCTCACATGCCACTCTTTGTTTGCACGCTGTTCGAACCCCGCCGTATAATGGTCTTCCCGCTTCACAGTAAATCCCAAACTGTAAGGGGCATGAGCACAAACAAAGCTCTCCCATGTGGGCATCATCATTTGCCGGATGACTTCCAGCGTTGCTTCGTCACAATTCCATGTAGACTTTATCCAATCGGATGTAATACTTTCGGTCGATTCTTCCGGATTCCATGCCAGACGCCCGAAAGCATACCAGTTGGCTTGGGCAAAGTGATGAGCAGTCCAATTGCGCGAACGACCGATATTGCCTACTCCTGCCATGCCAAGCATACGCGACGGGAATGTCTTTCCGGCGATAATATTCGACACAGTACTTCCCTTTCCGTTACAATATGTATCGAAATCGAGGAAAGTTTTCCTCCACATGGGCAACAGATACACCAAGCTAACAGAACGCCCCAAGTACTCTTGCGTAATCTGGAGTTCAGGGAACAAAGGAGTATGGCGCATGGCTCCGAACAACGGTTGAGCCGGTTCGCTAGGCTGAAAGTCAAGCGTTCCGTTTTTGGTTTGCAACACTACGTTTTCGTCGAACTGTCCGTCCAAAGGCTGAAACTCCTTATAAGAACGTTTCATTCTATCTTTATCAATCTCCGGATTGTAGACAAAGGTGCGCCAAAGCACAATGCCTCCATGAGGTTTGAGTGCACGGGCTAACATATTGGCGCCATCCACATGGCTACGATGATAATCTTGCGGACCTGCCATGCCTTCAGAGTTGGCTTTTACAAGGAAACCTCCAAAGTCAGGTATCAGACTGTAAATTTCGTTGACCTTATCCATCCACCACTTTTGCACTTCGGGATTGAGAGGATCGGCTGTATCCAGATGTCCAATTCCGACACCTCCCCATTGTTTCCCCACGTCTTTGGTCGTAGAAGGTTTTACGGGAGCAGCAAAATTGGGTGCAAGATACACCTTGATGTGATACTTGCGGAAGATATCAGCTAACGCAGCAACCTTCTCTAAATAGTCATGTCCTAAGATGCGCGGATCGGCATTAACATTATTCAGAATCACGGCGTTGATGCCGATGGATGCTTCCGCGCGGGCGTAGTCGGTATATCGAGGTTCGATTTTCTTTGGCAAATCGTCCCATGCCCACAATCCTTTTCCAGCATAGCCGCGTTCTACCGTTCCACCCAGACCTACCCAATGATTGATCATACGGAATTCCAATGCAGGAATTTCTTTGATATTTAACTGTTCAAGCGGATATCCACATTGTATCAATCGAATCAAGTGGAACGTACCATAAAGAAATCCTGCATCGGAATAGGCTTGAAGTGTTATCCTCTTTTTACCACTGCGGATGATATATCCTTCCTCTCCCAGCCCTTTATCTTTACAGAAACTCATTTGAATTCCCACCGCATTATCCTGAACAAATATTGGTGTAACTGTCAGTAACGCCTTCAAAGCACGCTCCAGTTCTTTTCTTATGACTTCATCGTACCGGCTTCCGGGCAGACTAATGTGACTACCATACCGAATGGCAGATTGTTTTAAGCCAGATTCGGGAAGAGGTTTATAATTCATCCAAAGTTCATACCCCGTATCTACAGTGGATAACGTCTGTTCCTGACCAAAAAGATAGCTCATACAGCTCAAAAAGAAGAACAGAACTATGCTAAAACAACGAAAACAGTGATTCATGAGTTTCTATTTTATCGTATTAAAACTTTATTTTGTCTGAGCGCAGCTTCAAATCAAGCCACTCCTTTCAGATATATCTTTCTCATTTTTACTCCTTTTTTATAATTACCAAGTCTCTACACGCAAATCATAAAGCGGATCTTGACGCAACACCAATTTCTCCACCACATGATAATATTTGCCACCGTTCTCATACGTATATTCCAGATCGAATTGCGGTGCACGCGTACCTACTTTCGCTACATAATCGTAGTCGCCCTCAATCTTATAAGTACCCGATGCATTAGTGATTGCAGCTTTACCGCTCACTTCTTCCACTGTAACATTATTATTGGCATCCATCGTCAACGTCAAACTACCAACTGTCTCCAACTTATCACCTACGCCTGGGCACACCACTACACGCGGTTCCATTGTTTTAAAAGTGGCAGTAGCACATTTGATAATATCTTTAGTATTACCATAACTTACAGGTTCGCCGACAGGATTTCCTCCAGCATCAACTTCGGTTACGTTTCCCATGCGGTAATAAGTACCGGCATAAGTACTGATGTATTTAATAACAGCAACACAAGTCTCTGCTCCTTCGCGTATAGCATTCATTGAATTCTCTGTCATTCGAAAAGGAAGTGCATAGTAATCCGTCAAACAGCGCGAATCCTCATAGAAAAGATTGGTAAAAGTGATCCCTACATCAGCTACCGGAGAGTTCGATTTACGCACCCGGAAATATTCCGGGTCGGCCAGCGTATAGTAATTGGCGGGTAACAACACTTTCCCCGTTCCTTCAAGCAAGGAGGGATCAATAGTAAATTTAGCCCAATCATTCATGTCTATTTCACTTTTCCCACCAATAGCCACTCCGATATAAATATTCATATCACGGTCGCTAATCACAGTTCGCAGTGGTTTTGCTACAGCAAAGCCCATATCAGCTCCTTCATAGTCGTGGGTATAGTCGTCATAACATGCCGTAATCCCAACTAACAGCAGGAGTGCGGACAGTAAAAGTTTTGTAAATCTCATATTTTATTCTTATTATAGTTAAACACAATCACCATCCTTTATTATTGATAAGATTCGGATTTTTCTGTACCTCTAAATAAGGCAATGGCATGTAATAATAACGAACATCGTTTAATGGGCGATCTTCTACCTTCACCACCTCGAATACATCGTCTCCTGAACCGTCACGAGTAACACGCATTCCATAAATTGGCTCATTGAGAGGTAACAGCCAACGGCGCAAGTCCCAGAAGCGTTGATTTTCGAACGCAAATTCAATTCGGCGTTCGTTTTGTATCAATGTACGGAACGTTTCTTTCGAAGCAGCCATTTCATCCAAATAAGTCACGTCGGTAATTCCGCCCGACTTCTCCCGAATAATCTTTATCACATCGTAGGCAGACTTGGTGCATCCGGGTCCCACAACTTTCGGTCCAAAGGCTTCATTGGATGCCTCGGCGAAATTGAGCCATACCTCTGCTTTGCGCAGCATCGGATTGTAGTGACGGGAATCCTGTTCTTCGAGCGGTTTCAAAAAGTCGGCAACCGTATTCATAAACTTTGCCAAGTAATACCCCGTACGGGTAGCATTCACGTTCATGTATCCGGAGTCTTTTCCACCCGGAGTAACATCAATATACGAACTGTTGGCCCCAAACTGACGTCCCTGATAGTAAAGATTCACATTGAAGCGGTTGTCACGCTGGCAATCATAAGGCTCGGTTTCGTCATACAACGACCGCGAATCGGTTATGGGAAATCCATTTTTTGCCGGGAAAGCATCAGCCAAATTCTGCGAAGGCGTAGTCTGCGCATTCCCAAAATAGAAAGGCGGATAATGCCGTTGCTCCAAACCATGATTACGTCCCACAAATGTGCGAAAAAGGAATTCGGCCGATTGGGCATCCCCTCCATCGTACAGATCTTTCGGAACTAATGCCGAATAGTTCGTCATTCCACTCATAGCCAACACCTCATTGGCATAATTAGCCACACGTTCCCATTTGGCCTGGAAAGCCGTTTCGTCCACCACCGTATAATCGCCCATGCCGTTCAATCGTACAATGTTATCTGGCTGATAAGCAGGGCTGGCCGCATAGAGTAACGTTCGTACTTTCAGTGCTGCAGCAGATAATCCCGATGCACGACCAAATGTCTGATCGCCCAATATGGCATCCCCTCCGGAATAAGTCAACGGAAGCAACAACATTGCTTCGTCGCAATCGTTGCAGATTTGCTTGACGCAATCTTCATAACTATCGCGCGAAAAACTCTCCGGATGTGCTGCTTCTTCCGGAGTAATATAATGTGTTACGATAGGATAACCCAACACCTGTCCGTTATCAGTCTTTCCTCCATACATTCTCAACAGATTGAAACTGCACCATGCTCTAAGGAAAATAGCTTCTCCACGCAAACGTTTTTTGTAAGCCTGGTCAATTTCATCACTGGAAATACTGTAATGTACCTCATCCGTAAGCCCATTATCGAGGAAAGTGTGGATGCGTTGCAACTGGTCATAACAAGCATTCCAATTTTCCAAAGGATTGTTTGTACGGCTAAAGCCGCCCTGTCCGGCACGATAAACATTAGAGTCGTAAACACGTGTCATGGCATTGTCTGTTGCCGCATCCAGAAAGTTACCATCCCATGCATCAGGGGCGGTCAAAACATCCTGATAAACCGAGAGCAGCACACCTTGTGCCTTTTCAGCGTTGGTCCATGTATCATCCACCGACCATTGATTGTTCATCTTGGTATCGAGATCGGTGCAGGCACTTACGATGCCTGTAACCCATGCAAGGACTATTATGTATCTAAATCTTTTCATCATTTCTTTCATTTAGAAGTTAATGGATATTCCGCCCGTAATGGTTCGGTAAGTCGGATAGTTGGTCAAACCGGACAACATACGCTCGGGATCTAAATCTTTGATGCCCGAAAGTACAAACAAATCGGTTCCCCTCACAAAGAATTTGAAATCTTTTCCTATAAACTTGCCCGTTTTATTAGCAAGCGTATAGCTCAACTCCACATTCTTCAGACGGAAGAACGCCCCGTTTTCCGACCAAAAAGAGGAAGTACGATAGTTGTTTGCTCCGGAGGTAGTGGTCAGTCTCGGTTGGGTCCCAGTAGGATTATTTACCGGATGATAACGGTCGAGCGCCAATATAGAATATCCGTCCAATCCGTTGTTCCAATAATACGAGCTAGAAAGTATATTCGTGACGCCTGTCGTAGCTGTACCCAGTATGTAAAGACCAAAACCTTTGTAATTCAACGAAAGATCAATACCCATCGTGGTAGTGGGGAAGCTTTGTCCCAAATCGGTTACGTCATTATCATTAATCATATTGTCACCATTCAAATCGGCATAAGCGATATCGCCTACCTGATAGGCACCATAGCTTTGCAACGGATGCCCTGCCAACTGCACGTCTTTACCAAACAATCCTTCTGCCTGCAAACCAAAAATTGTACTAGTGGAACGTCCCACGCTCTTACGATAGTCTTCGATGTTGTCCAATTCATCGCTCTTACGCAATTTGTTTTGGGTGAAAGTAAGGTTCACCCCCACATTGTAATGAATCTCACCTATTTTATCTTGCCACCTTACTTGCGCATCTATGCCTTGGTTCATCACTTCACCGATGTTTTCGGCAGGAATAAAGTTTCCCACTACAGCAGCATATTTAACGGTGTTCTTTCCTATGATATTCTTACGCATTTCACGGAAATAGTTCACATCAGCCGAGAGGCGGTTGTTGAAGAAGGTTCCCTCTACGCCTATATTCAATTCGTTGGAATATTCCCATTTCAAGTCCGGATTGCCATAACGCACCAAATCGGTAGTTGGACCTCCGGTACTAGGTTTGTGTTCGAATTTATCACCATTCTTCCAGTTGGTACGATAAAGGAAATGCCCCGTATTGCCGGCATATCCCAAATGTCCGTAATTAATCTTCAACTTTAACGAGTTAACAGCCTTTACATCTTTCATGAAGTCTTCCTTAGAAATCATCCATGCCCCCCCAATGGCATAAGCAAAGAAGTAGCGGTTACTGCCGCTAAAGCGGTTCGACCCCATAGCTGAAAGAACGCCTTCCACAAAATAACGCTTATTGTAAGCGTAATTACCACGAAAGGTAAAAGTACCATTTTTCACATCTTGTGTATTACCGGTTTTCTCTTCAGTAGTATAACGGAAAGCGGCTTCTGCCAATACATCGTGCAAATCGAATGAATGCTCATAGTTTACGTTAGCACGCCATCCAAAGTTACGATATGTATCGTTGGATGAGATAGATTGCTTTTTTGGCAAATTCAACTTCTTACGCTCCGTGAATCGAAGCACTTCCTCCCCTTCGTCATCAAGGTAGCGTTCGATAGAATAAGTAGGATAAGCATTACGTAACTGTTGACGCAAGTAACTATAATTATCAAATGTCATATAAGCATTTGCCGTCAGACCTTCAGTCAATGATTTCAGGTCAAACTTCAATCCTAAATTGGTCTGACTATTCACATAACGTTCCGAAGTGTTACCTCCATAAGCCATATCCATATACAGGTTGTTGGTCTTGCGGACACTGGTTCCGAATATCAAAGACGATTCGTCGGTGGTGACTCCATCGCGACCATTAATATCTTCCGGAGCAATCATGAAAGGATATTCGTTGGGACGAAGGGTAGAGATTTCACTAAACAGCGTGGCTCCATCCACAGCCCCCCAATCTTTCTTCTCAATCCGTCCTGCTACATCAGCCGAAGCAGTCAGAAAGTCGGTAATGCGCAAATCCAAATTACCTCGCGCGTTGATACGATTCAAATTCGAACGATCACTGACTTTTTCCAAACCTGAACTGCCGGTATAGCCTACTGTCACGGCATAAGTCGCTTTCTCTGTACCTCCGTTCAATTCGATCGTAGCCTTGCGGAATGTACTTGCGTCACGTAGAAATTCTTTGTAATAATCGACATTAGGATAACGCAAATCATTCACCCCCTTCGAATTCTTATAACCTTCAAGATCAGTTGCCGAATAAAAAGGCTGTATACCATCGTTTACACAAGCTTCATTGAACAGCGTAGCATAGTTGTAGGAATCAAGAAATTCCGGCATACGGGTAACCGGTTGTATGCCGTATTCCAATCCTACACGAATCACGCGTTCGTTGGCTTTTCCCCGTTTAGTACGAACGAGTATCACTCCATTCGTAGCCTGCTCTCCATACATAATTTTAGCAGTGGCATCCTTTAAAATCTGTATAGATTCGATTTCTTCGGGCAGGATGTCGTCAATCGGACGTTTGATACCATCAATAATCACGATAGCTTCGCTCGTTCCATTGTTGTGCAGACCTCGCACATAGAAAGTAGAGTTATCATAACCGATACCTCCCACATTAGGGATCGCTATCAGTCCGGCAGCCTGTCCTTGCAACGCATTCGACAGTTGCAAGGTAGGATACTTCTTCAGGTGATCCATATTGACCCGGCTCACGGCACTTACCGAATCCGGCTGTTCTTTTTGGGCATTCGCAACAGATGTTATCCCCAGAAAGAAGATGGCTGCGAACAATCCTTTTAAGAATCTATTATAACTATTTCTCATAAATATCAAAATATTAAAGTGTTATTACCAACCGGGATTCTGCTGCAAATTGTGAAGTGCATCCACATCGTGTTGCGGCAACGGATACCAATAGTTGCGCATATTCGAGAATCCGCGAATTTCTTTCTCCATGTCAAACACCGTATAAGTAAAACTTGCCGGACGTGTACCAGACTTGCCGTCAGCTGAATCTTCATAACTGCCTACAGGATCGAAGTAAACTCCCTTTATCGGATAAGGTTCGTTAAACAGTGTGTGCATGATCATCCAACGACGAACATCCCACCAACGGTGGTTCTCAAACATCAGTTCTACTCCCCGTTCCCGACGATAGGCTTCGCGGAACTTTTCGGGATCAGACACGATGTCGGAAGGAATATCCGTCACACCGATACGATTGCGAATAGTATTAAGGGCTTCTTCTGCCGTCATACCACAGTCTTCTACTTTAGCGGTCGCACTTCCGGTAGCTTCAAAAGAGGCTTCGGCAAAATCAAGGTAAAGTTGCGTAGCACGGATAAAGACGGTTTGAGCAATCTTTTGCAGGAACGGTTTGGTTGTTCCTAACGTTTGATCATGGCGATAGTTTGCTTCCGGCCATAAAAACTTCCGGCACATAAATCCTGATAATTGTCGTCCGTTGGTATGTTTCGAACTTCCATAGTTATTGTAGGCTGTGCAACCTCTCCACAAACGAATGTAATAGGGCTTGCCACTTGCATAGGTTCCCCAAGTATCACCAGGAATAAGAATGTTGTTGTAGAAACGAGGATCACGATCAATGAAAGCATGTTCCGGGTCGAATTTGTAACCCGACCGGGTATCATTAATCGGATAATAAATACCATCCGCTCCTTTGCGCTCGTACATATTTACCGCATTCAGTGTAGGACAAGAAATAGCGAATGATTCCGAGCCGGTTCCTCCCGTCATATCAGCATAAAGCCAGAAAGCACGTGCGGTCTTGGAACGATCGCTATCACTGGGTATTCTGCGTCGCCACCAGATAGTCTCTACACGCTTGAGTTCCGTATCGGGAAACCAAAACAGGTTCATATACTCATCGGCAGTTGCCAGTCGTACACCTGTTTTCGCTTCATTCTGCTTCATATAGGTGATAGCTGCCCATGCAGCCTTTGCAGCAGCCTTTGCACGTTCCTGATCATAGCTTTTTATTTGAACAGAGTTCAGGTCGTTCTGCATCAATGGACTGGCGTCATAAAGCAAAGCCATCTCTTTGAATGCCAGAGCTGCTAATTTAGTAGGACGGCCATACTGGTTATCGGGCCATGTATCGGGCAGCATAGAAATAGCTTGGTCTATATCACCCACCATCCATGCGCTACTTTCGTGATAAGTGACACGAGGAATGTCATCATCACCACCGGCAAATAGTACATCAAGAATCGGCATGCCTCCATAGCGCTTGATAACGTTGAAATAGAACCAAGCACGATAGAAATAGGCCTGCCCTAAAATTTCATTACGTTGCTCTCCCGTCAATGGTACTTTATCAATATTAGCAATGACCCGGTTCACTATACGTATGGCGGGAAGTGCTTTGCCAATAGGAGTATTATTACCATTTCCAATCTCTGTCACATTGGCGGCCTTATCGGTAGTTAGCCATGAGCCGGAAAAAAACTTGGCAAAAACGGTTTTATTGTATGTCGCAGACATTTCATCCGCCATTACACCTACATACGTGCGTTGATTCTTTCCATCATCTGCACCTTCAAATGTGTTATAAGCTTCCAATTTAGGATATACTTGATCCAAAAATCCACGGATGGACTCATAACTGCTATATACAGCCTCTTCCGTCAGCCCACCGGAGTCTTCGCGCTTATCCAGAAAGTCTTCGCAACCTGCCAAAAACAGGAAGAGTAGTCCAACCACTGCGTATTTATATGTTTTCTTCATTGAATTCATCGTTTTAATAGATTAAAATGAAACTCGCACGCCCGAAGTAAACGAACGTAAGATAGGATATTTGGCTTGTTCGCCCTCGGGGTCAATACGGTCGTCGCCGCCCCACCAAGTGAGTAAATTGTTTCCGGTGACGTAAACTTGCAAACTCTTCAACCCTACCGTTTTCAACCACTTCTTGGGCAGATTGTATCCTAATTCCATGGTTTTCAGTCTCAAGTACGAGAAGTTTTGATAGCGGTAAGTACTTTCGGTTCCATTAAAAGCACCGTCATTTGTCAGGTGCAAAGCGGGTGCTCTCACACCGCTAGTATTGGCTGTTTCTGGTGTCCACGCATTCATCACATCAGGCTGCGCATTAATTTTCCCGGATTTAAACGAAGCGGAATAAACAGAATTTACCAATTTATAAACACCGGTAGGCGCATAAAACATAGCACTGAAACTCAACCCTTTCCAATCAAAGCCCAGATTCAAGCCATACGTGTGTAACGGATAGTTGAGCTCGTCTACTGCCACTTTGTCCTGACCATTGAGAATTCCATTGGAATCGAAGTCAATGTAGATAAAGTCGCCAGGCACCACCTGACCGGGAGCTACCGAATTGATGGAACCGGTCTGCGCATTATTAAAAACATCATCGATAGTTTCATAATTACCCACTGCCAAATAGCGGTTTTGATGCCCGATAGGTTTTCCCGCCTCTTTCAAATGGTCGGGACCGTTGACAGGGTCATCGCGAAATACTACCCTATTCTCGCTCGAGGCCAATGTGAAACCTACATGATAACGGAAATCGGAACCTATTTTATCGTTGTAATGCAGTTCTAATTCAAGCCCATGGTTCTTGGTGGAACCAATGTTTAATGCATTGAACTTGGCTCCCGTAATGAAAGAAGTAGTTTGAGGCTCCATCAGAATGTCTTTACGTTTTTCGTCAAAAAGGTCGAGCGTGATGTCAAGCTTGTTCCACAATCCAATCTCAATACCCAAGTTTTGTTTCGTTGATTTCTCCCACGTGGAATTGAGGTTGGCTACATCTCCTTCATGATACAAAGGACCCCAAATCTGACCGGAGGCATCTGTACCCAACGTGATGTTGCCGTCCGAAGTAAACTGCTGTATATAGTTCCACCTCTTGGCACCTGCATCGGAACCTACCTTACCCCACGAATAACGGAACTTGGCATTTGTAAGTACCTTGCCTATACTTTTCTTGATAAACGGTTCTTCCGAAAGCCGCCATCCCAAGGAGAACGAAGGGAACAAACCAAACCGTTCTCCACGGGCAAACTTCTCGGAACCAGTATACGAGATATTCATTTCCGTAAGGTAACGCTCTTTCCAGTTGTAGGTGACACGCCCCACCCAGTCTTCATTGTAGTTAGGGAAACGCATATATTGGGTATTGTTCTCCGTGTACCTTTCGTCATAGATTTTACGGTTGACCAAAGCAAGCGCACTTACATTATGATCGTTGAAAGATCGATTATAAGCAACAGAAAATTCATAATAGAAACGACGCGTATAGGCATCCAATCCGTCCCACATAGTCACACCGGGAGGCAGAGGCACCGATTCGGAAGTCGGAAGCCTTTTATCTTCTATCATCGGATAGGTGATGGTCCCATCGGTATTGACCACCGGATTGGCATAATCATAGACTCGGTGATACCGGACAATGGATTTTAAGGCTTGATCGGCAGAGCCTCCTCCACGATAAACATCGGTATTGGTAGTCGACGAAGACGAATAAGATACTTTTGCAGCCACTTTCAATCCTTTGGTGATGAAATCCAGTTTCTGCTCCAAAGATGCATCATACCACCCCTGAAACGTTTTACGAAGTTTGGCACCTCCCAGATTCATGTTGGCCACCGGATTCTTTTCTTCATCATCACCCCAATTGCCATCAGAATACATAATCGGATGGTCGCTGGTGGATTCGGTCAGAATACGATTAAAGGGACTGTCGTTATCAATCGACTTGTTGCGATAACCCATGCTACCGGCTATGTTAATGGATAGCTTGGTAGACTTGGTGAAGTTGAAGTCGAAGTTCGACCGCCAATTGTAACGTTTGTAGGTATGCCGCGGATCAAAGTCGTCATTCTTTTTCAGGTCGTAAATATCTCCATCACCCTGATAACCCGCCGAAGCAAAATATTTCATGTAGTCGGTTCCACCACGTATGTTGATATTATAGTTTTGAGTAAATCCGCCCGTTATCAATTCATCCCACCAGTTAACATAGGGAAACACATCGTTGTAAGCTCCATAGTTGCCTTCTGCATAGGCTCTGCTCCATGCATCAATGGTAGATTGTGGTATCAACTTGTCCCAACTGGCATCGTTGGCCATTGCCATGTTATAGGCCTGCATGGCAGTAACGTGATCAGCAAGCTTCATGCTTGTGGTCGGTGATTTAAAAGTGTAATTGGCAGAAAAGTTGATGACCGGAGCCGTATCAGTACCTCTCTTGGTTGTGATAAGGATAACGCCATTACCACCACGAACACCATAAACAGCTGTTGCCGAAGCATCTTTCAATACGGAGATACTTTCGATTTCGTTCATGTCAACATCATTCATGTTACGCTCGATGCCATCCACTAACACCAACGGATCGGTATTGTCCCAAGTACTTTTCCCACGAATATACATTTTAACCTCATTGTCGCCCGGCATGCCCGACGAATTGATGGCTACCACTCCATTAAGCTTTCCTTGCAGCGCTTCGGATACCGAGTTTACACTACCACCTTTCATCAGTTCGTTACCACCGGTTTGCGTGATGGAACCTACGCTGGTGACTTTCTTCTGCACTCCATAACCCACCACTACAACTTCCTCCAATTGCTTACTATCCTCTTCCAGAGAGATAATAGCATCCTTTTTCAAGTCAGCTACCTTTAAAAGTATCTCCCTATATCCGATATAAGAAATCTTTAGCACAGCATCGGGAGTCGCCGTTAATGTAAAATGACCATCCACATCGGAAATGGTTCCATTCGAAGTTCCCTCAACGGTGATATTCACACCGATCAAAGGCTCATTACTTTTTGCGTCTACTATTTGCCCTTTGATGCTGTGATTTTGTCCCCAAAGCAAAGGAGGAGAAAGCAACAGGGACAGAAAAAGCAGGCACATCCACTTTAGTTTCATGCTTTGATGTCTCATAGTGATTCTATTTAATTAACAAATTTATTATGAAGCGAATTAGCATTTTAATATATCACGCCTTTCGCCTATTAGAATATATCATTCAATCAATGACCTCATCATATTCTTTCCCAAGGAGAGAAAGAATATGATACAGATTTGCCTTATTATATTTTGTTACGCAGTTCTCTTAATAGTTTAAGCTTGGCTGGAATATTAAATTTACCATCTGCCGAGTCGCCGGCATACCAAGTTGAGAACACTCCTTCTTGGGTATCATATAGTGCATCACGCGCCTCTTCCAATCGCCGGATAGCAATATCCAGGTTTTCTGCGCGCTTACTACTTTCTTTTTCTTTATAAGCAGAGACAAAATGATATAATGAACGGCTCAATGCTGCCATATAATGACAAGGAGCAGCCAAATTATCCCTAAAAAAACGTTGGTCTTGCTTTGGCAAACGTTTTAAAAGATTCTCACAACGTTGAGAGACTTCCTCAAAACGCACAGCTGTCTTTTTCATACCTGCAATCAATGAATCAACTTGGTTATTGCCATCAATGCGGAATGAACGTCCGGGAACCCGTTCAAATCCTATGTCATAGAGCGGATTCGGAGAAAAATCGCTAAAACGTTTACCTATCTGATCGAAAACACGGGAATAACGCAAATCCTGGAATATAAACTGACGTTCCATTCCCGGAAATTCAGACGGTTTCTGCTGCCAATAAGCATAGTAATAGTCGTGATAAAGCTTGGCTACTTCTTCAGCATATTTTTGTCCAAAATATTGAGAACAAAAATCAATCAAGAAAGAATCTGTATTATATGCTTGCATATCCCACATCATACGAGCATTAGCGGACATTTCCATCACAAACTCCCTTAAATTACCGGCATTAACCACCGAAAAAGTTAGCGGACCGCGGGTATTCACATAACGATAATTGGCTTCCATTTTCCAAGGGCCTTCTGCAGGAGCCAGATGGGCGCCGGTTGAAGTAAATTGGAGATTCATATAATAACCTAGCTTCACTTGTTTCGTCGTATCGAATGAGACCAAATCATCATAAGGATAATGATCTCTCCGTCCTGCAACAAAAGTCCAGAGCATATTTTTACCAGTTGGAGGTTGTAAATAACCTTTAGCCAACAAATCAGAAAGCTCATCATAAAAGGTCATTCGCACGAAAGGATCCTCTTCACCGGTTGCTTTTTTTATCATAGCCAGCTGTATACGGATCATACGGTTAATAATATCTGCACGTTCCTTATCATCTTTCGGCGCATCAGAGAAGGCGGCCCAAAAAGGTTGGTCATTTACACCACGAAAAGCAATCTGCCACAAGTTTTCCTGTTTGTTGCGACATACCGTCTCTATACTATATTGCCAAAACTCAATCAAAGCTTTCTCATTCGACAAAAGTAGCTCCGGTGGTTCGACGCCACGTACTTTTCGCCAATATCCTGCCCAATTCATTAAATTATTGTTGCAAGCAACATGATGGTGAGAAGTTAGTACAAGTCCATATTTGCGTAATAAAGCAGCCTGACTATTCAGTTTATAATCAGGATAAGTAACCGTTGCCTCTAATTCTACCGTATTCAGTTTTAACCGAAGCATCGTTTCAAGCCACAGCTCATCATTCTCTTTTGACAACCGCCTCCAAGGTTTGAACAAATCTGTATCATTAGGAAACCATGCGCGATACCTGACTTGTGGTGACTTCTTAAAATAGTCAAAGCTCGATTTTATCTCTACCTGTTTCTTATACTGTGGTTCCCACGAGCAAAAATACCATAAGGGCGGCACTCCTAAAAATAACTCGCTAAAAGTATAAATGGCATAAATAGCTCCACGCATATCCTTTCCATGAAGATAAATGCGCTTTTCTTCCGGGCTACAATATACCCTGTGAGATTCAAAACCATCCAAAGGACGGATAAATCGTGACTGAAACAAAGGGTTATCCACCGCCTCATTTATAATAACAATATCGATTTGCTGTGTATCATCAGTATTCTGAAAGATTTCAGGTTTATAATGCATCACCTTCTCAAAATCTTTGCATAAAGTTTTTGCTGCCAATTTTACTGGCTCCATTTCGTTCTTGGATAGTAGAATCTTGAAATTTCCTTTCTGCAGCTTTAAAGAGGAATTTGTATCTATTGCCAGAGACGGGATGGAAACCCCAAATAAAGCAATTAGATGTAATAAGAATAATCTGCTGTAGTTCTTCATACTTTTCACGGTTCTTTGTTGATTTAAGCCATTTACATTCTTCGTTAATCGAAGCATAGGCAAAATTAGAAATTACCTACCGAAAAGTATAAGGTTACACCCGCTGTATAATAAAAATATAGGGTTTTATAACCCATATAGCACTATTAATCAATTATTTATCATTTCACAACAAGGGTGAAAATATAGGGATTCGCACATCCTTATATAACCCTAAAGACCTATTTTTCTGACATCTTTTTCAAAATTTGCAGGATCAACTGCTTTATTTCGAGTGCGAACTCTATAATTATAAACTGTATTCACAGAATACCCCAAAATCTCCGAAATCTGTTCAGATTCTGTAATTCCCAACCGGATCAAGGCAAAAATACGCAAGGTAGAATTTAATGCACCTTTATTTTCCAGAACAAACTTATCATCTGGTTGAAGCAATGAATTGAAGCTCTCGACGAATGTCGGGAACAGAGACAAAAATGTCCGG